>Ga0255756_1001072_pt1 | contig 31825 bp, 17 predicted proteins | sample 011ome_20_FD_179956 | JGI IMG/M metagenome (GOLD analysis project Ga0255756, IMG submission 179956) | Coastal salt marsh microbial communities from the Groves Creek Marsh, Skidaway Island, Georgia - 011509CT metaG (version 2) | ecosystem: Environmental > Aquatic > Marine > Intertidal zone > Salt... | reverse complement strand
AAACGATGATTATTTTGACGACCTTTCTCTCTCGTTCTTCTCGTCGTCGTCTGAATCGTCGTGTTTATTAAAGTCGGGGTTAACGAAGTCTGCATCATCATTTCTCTCTCTCTCTCTCTCTCTCTCGGTTGGTTGGTTTTTCAACAGTCCTTTCGTGCTAAAAATAATGAAGCAAATTGAAAAAAAAAAGGAGAAAAATTCAAAAAAAAATTCTTTTTCTCCACAGTTGTTTGTTTTCGTTTGTTCGTTGTCTCGCACAAATCCAATCAAATCATCGTTTAATCTCTTTCGAGTTCTCTCTCTCTCTCTGTGCTCTTCTCTCTCGAACAACAACCCCCGCTTTATTTTCAAAGGCTCTTCTAAAGGTGTTCTGTTCTGTTCCGCAAAGTCTTTTTTTGTTACGGTTTTTACGGCTGTTATTCTCTTTTCACGAGACGACGAGAGAGAGCGAGATATATATCACACACAGAAGACGCTCTACAAATGTCGCAACAACAGACGATGAAAGAACGATTTCAAAAAGCAAAGTGGGAACAGTTTTGCGCGCACTTTAATAACAATCTAAAAGTTTTCCTCAACTTTGATGAAAACCAGTGGACGATTGAAACGAAGCGACGGAAAACGGGGCACTCGGAAGGGAGCTTCGACGCGTATTATTTATTTTGCGCCGAGGAGAAACGAGGGAAAACGAAGCGATTTCGGAGCTTGAAAGAGGTGGAGAGGAAGTTAAGAGAAGACGCGCGAGAAACGAAGGAGAAGAAGACATCGACAGAGAAACACTCATCATCATCACCACCACCACCACCACCACCGTTCGTCGTCGTCGAAGGAGAACAACAAGAAAAACAACAACAACAACGGAAGAGTTGCGGAAGAAGAACTGGTGGTTTAACGAGTAGTTTTCGAGAGGACGAGATGAAGTTTAAGAGCGCGATGGATGACGAGGAGGAAGAAGAGGAGGACGAGGATGACGAGCCGGTGTGTCCGAGCGCGTTCTTAAAAACGACGACAAAAACGATGGGAGGAGGGAGAGGAGGAGGATTAGGACGAGCGAAAGTGCTCGCGAATACGACGCCGAGTGGCGCGCAGCAACAGAGACAGAGACAACAACAACATCATCATCAACGCGCGTTTCATCCGAGTCGGCCACCTTTTCATCACAGCAATAATAATAATAATAACAACATTAGTAATAGTAATAATAATACGAGCGCAAAGACGCACAGCAGATTGCACAACTCCTTCGTCGCGAATTCGTCGAGGTTAGAAGTTGCCGCCGTTCGCGACGATGAAAGAAGAATAACGAAACGGAATCAAAATGGAAAGAGAAAAGAAACGGAGGAAACGAGAGGGCAGGATTGGAGGATATCCAATCCATCCGATGCCGAGGAATTACTCGAGAAGAAAAGAGAGGAGGATCCAGAAGTTGCTCGCGAGCATCGAATGTTGAAAGAGCGCTTTAGCGGAAAGAGTGTTGCTAATACTGCTAATTCTATCAACAACAACAACGACAACAACAACACCCAGAAAGAAAACAACCAAAGACAAAGACGACGAGAAAGGAACGCTTTGCCGTCCAAGTACGAACACTTGGCGCTCGTGTTCAACGGATTGAAAATGTACAGAGAGTTGTTGCGAATGCGGAATAGCGCAGAAACGGTGGAGAATATATGCGCGTGCGCGAAAAACTTAGTCAAAAGAGACGTGCGCTTTGAGCATTTGCGAAAGATAGAGACGGTTAGACCTGGAACGTTTGCGTTTACGAAGAGGAAGAGAGACGCGACGAAGAACGCGGTGGATGAAAAACATCGCCCGGAGGAGGGACGAACGTTTGTCGATCCAAAAAGCGTGCGATTAGAGATTTTAGAAGAGAGAGTAATGAAGAGAGAAAGTGTGGACGGCGAAGACGAAGACTGCAACGGTGACGAGGAAGAGAACGGCAAAAAAGTCGTAAAGAAGAGAGAAAAAAGTTCACTTTTGATGTCGGAGAAAGAGCGCGAACGAGCGAGGGAAGCAGATTTCCACTCGCGCTTGATGCGACTGTGCGACGAGGCGCATGTCGCGTTTTGTCGAAATCACGGCATCGTCATTTCCCCGTCCTCGAACGTATCAGAACAAATGTTATGGCACGAAACGTTCGACGTCGAACGTGAGGCGCCAGATATCGCCGAGTGTGCCGTACGGGACGCGCCTCCTTTGATGCCACCGGCAGGAGGAACCGCCGCTGCCGCTGCGACTACTACTACTACGACGACGACGACGAGCGCACCATCGTTGATGTTGCTTCACACGCCCAAGCCACCATCTTCGACGCCGTCCACCGGGACGTATCCACTCACCCCGTTAATTATGACAACTGCGACGAAAAAGAAAGTCGTCACTGAGCGCGACATCGACGAAGAAGTTCGGCGGATGCAGAAGGAGAATGGCGGCGTTTGCGAAGACGACGACAACCTCGAAAACGACGACTATCTCGCCGGTAATATCAATAATGCATCCGCGAATGACGGTAAGGACTCGACAACCACCATCGGCGTCTCTCGCCAAGCCATCCGCCGCGTCCTCGAACGGAAAATCGAAAAAGATCTCCTCCACTCGCCTTCCGCCGTGGCGCTTCGCGCGGAGAACAAAATCAAACAAAACCTTCCGCGAATCTTCGATCTCGTCCACTCCCTCTTCGCCACCTCGCGCAAACGTGCTTTCGCCTTTGACATCCTCCTCCACAAAACCCACGAGCAGTTAAACGCGAAAGATATTGGCGGCATGTTTTATAGTCGAGACGAAATCGAAGATTGCTTGCGAACGTTGGCGAAAACGTGTTCGGAATGGTGCAAAATCGAACGAGCGCAGGACGGCGAGGAGCTCTTTCGAATCGTCGTCGGATCGTCTTCCAGTCGGTCTCTCTCTGACCCATCCTCATCTCCGTCGTTAACGCCCTTCTTCTCCGGAGGAGCAGCAGCGGCAGCATCTCGAGGACGAGGACGACACTTAATGGTTAGAAAAACAACAACGTTCCTTCCTCCTCCTTCGTCCTCCTCTTCTCCGAGAAGTAGACAAAAGCCGACGTCGACGACGAAAGAGCGAGAAGAAAACGACGACGCCGGTTTCACGCCGACGACGATTCAGACGATAAACCCGAAGAAAAGATCCTCCTTCCCTTCAAACTCCATCTTCGTCGGAAACAACAACAACAAAGAATCGTCGTCGTCCTCGCCCCGCGACGGGGTTGCGAAAAGGGTCAAACAAAAGCTCCTCCTCGAAGCCGCGCCGGCGTTCGTTCTCGGAGGAGGAAAATGAGCAGAGAGAGTCGCAAAGTCTTCTCGATTTTAATAACACTACTACTACTACTACGAAGCGTTACAATACTCATAGCCTTTATCGTCACACTCGCACGTCGTAAAGAGAGAGAGAAGACTCTTTGCGGTACACGTTTTCCTCGTCGTAGGAGTCGTATTTCTTAGACTCTCTGGAGTAGTTTCGTCAGAATTCGCGCAGAAAAGACTGATCTCTCTCACGCACTCGACTCAATAATAGAATAAAAATGGACCCTTTACGTCTCCTCCGGGAGTGTTACTCGTCGAACGAAATCCAAAACGTTCTGATCACACCGGATGCGATCGTTTTCCCGTTCGGGTTTCAGTGCGCTTCTCACGATGAACGATTGCGCGTCAGTCGATCGAACAACGCGCTGACGACACGATTCACGTCGAAAGTGAAAAACCAACGTCTAAAACTGGACCAGATTCTTTTCTTCGTCCAAAAGTGCAAAGAATCCAACGCGAGTTTAATCTCGGACCAAAAGGAATACGGGAAATACGTGAAACACGCGATCAAGGAGAAGATTGAACGCGTTCCGAGACCGGATTTTAAGGATTTGTGGGATTTCGCCACCGGGGTGAAAACGCACTCGGAAAGGGTGGACGCGACGTCTGTCGATGGATCGACGGTATTAGTACAAATGGAAAAAGAGGATGGGACTGTTACGGAGATGATGGAGACGACGACGACACTCAAGGCGAATGATATTGATGAAATTCGGGCGACGACGACGGATGCGATGGACGCGACGACGATACGCGAGGAAGCGTTGAAGAAGAAAAAAGAGCGAGACTTTGAGGAGGACGAAGAGGATGCGATTAAAGTCGTACCGTACGCGACTCGGAACGCGAGCTTGAAAAGGAAGAAAGATTTTACGTTAGCGTTAGAGAAAGTGGACCCGAGTTTGGTGTTTCGATCGTCGACGAATGGCACGAATGGTAGACGAGGCGGCAATCATCGTTTGACGACGAGCGAAAAGCCGAAGGAGTTGGTCGAAGCGGAGAAAATTGTCGAACGCGGTCAGCGACGGAACAGGTACCAGGAGAAAGTGGAAGAGCAAACGTTTTGGAAGGAGAGAGTTGGGAGCGACTTTAACGATTTGTTTGGCGGCGATTTCGGGGACGGCTCAGGCGGCGGTTTTGATCCGAACGCGTCGTTTTTGGCGCAGCCGGCGAAGAAGCAACGCACGGCGGCGGAAGAGGCGGCGTTTTTAGCGAGCGAACGGGAAGAGAAATTGAGAGAAGAGAAGATGGCGTTAGCACAACAACAGCTACAGCAACAAAAACATTCGAAATCGACGACGACGACGAGAGGAGCGGCGGGAGCGTCCTCCTCGTTAGCGAAGAAACAACAACAGAAACCAATCAAAAGGCACGGGACGCCTTTGATTCTCGTCCCGGCGGGCTTAAACGCCAAAGTCGTCTTGAACATGTTCAACGCGAAAAACTTCCTGGAGAAGGAGAAATTCGAGCCGTGGCAAGACATTCAAAAAGAAGCCGTCAAGAATAAAACGAAGAAACCGACGCACTCGTCTTTACTTCGAACGTATAAAAGAGACCAACCGGTGAAGTACGAAATCACGGACCAAGTGCCGAAAATAGGAGAGGATTGGAAACGCGTCGTCGCGGTTTTCGTCCACGGCGCCAAGTGGCAGTTCAAAGATTGGCCGAAACACATCTTCCCTGGCGCGGCGACGGGCGATTTAGTCGACACTTTTGCAAAAATCAGAGGCTTTTACGCCAAGTTTGAGCAAGACCAAACGCCAGACGTCGTCAAGACGTGGAACGTGAAGTTATTGACGTTCCGAAGGAATCAAAGACACGGAGATAAAGCCGTTTGCTCGGAGTTTTGGGACGAGTTAGACCGCGCGTTAGCGCTCAAGAGGAGTCACTTGTTGTATTAATAATTACTAATATATCATTTTTAAAAATCTGTGATGAGACTGGATAAAAGTGCGCAAAACTCGGCTTTTAAAAACCGACGTTATGACGACGACGAGCAAAAAGCAAAAAGCGAGCGTGAAAACAAATACACACACACATAATAATACTATTTCCTAAAATCCCTCCTTTTTCTTTGCTTAATCTTAATGAAACGTAAACGGAGGAAGTAAGAACTTCCGATGATTTGTTTTGATTGCTTCGAGTTGTACCCCGAAGACGCGAAAGAAGACAAGCTTCTTAAGCGCGTTCGCCTCTGATGCGTCTCGCCAATTGAACATCCTTCGGCATGATCGTAACTCTCTTGGCGTGGATCGCGCACAAGTTGGTGTCTTCGAACAAGCCAACCAAGTACGCTTCGGACGCTTCTTGCAACGCCAAAACCGCGCTCGATTGGAATCTTAAGTCAGTCTTGAAATCTTGCGCGATTTCTCTCACCAAGCGTTGAAACGGCAACTTTCGGATGAGCAATTCCGTGGACTTTTGGTACTTTCGGATTTCTCTCAACGCGACGGTCCCCGGGCGGTATCTGTGCGGCTTCTTGACGCCACCAGTCGCCGGCGCAGATTTGCGCGCGGCTTTCGTCGCGAGTTGCTTTCTCGGGGCTTTGCCACCTGTTCTCGTTATTATAATTATTATAATTTAAAGAACAAAATATATCGTCAGTATTTCTATAAATGTGACCGTTGATGGATATTTGATGATTTTTCGTAATCATCATATAACTCTCAACAACAACAACAACATATCGACGAGAAAAGAACAACGAATTTTGCATTATTTAAACGAACGAGAATTTGAACGCACCGGTGGATTTACGAGCGGTTTGTTTAGTACGAGCCATTGTGTTTTAAGCGAGTGATTTTTGTGCAGAATGAGAGAAAAATTGAATTGAATTTTTTTTGAAAAAGACTTGAGTGAAATTTTTATTCGTTTCCTCTCTTGGGGCAACAGTTTTGGCTCGCTCGAGGCTGGAGGAGAAAAAAATGAAAGCGATGGCCCAGAAGCGCTCGACTCCTCCTCTCCTCGCGTTGGCTGTTTTTGCAGAAGAAAATTCGTGGTCTCGCTCGCTCAAAAAGGCGCAAAAAAACGAGTGTGTGGTTGTTTCCTCTTTTGTATAGAACGAGAGAGAGCGGCACAAGAATAAACCACAGAGCGCACTACGCTTCGTGCTACGAATAATTTAATACGAATAATAATAAACGGAGACGAGAGAGAGAGTTTGCACGTCATCAGATAATTTCCGTCGCGCGCGGAAATTCGCGTCGTGTGCGTTTACTCTCCGTTCGATTGGTACATATAGGAGTTCCGCTAAAATTTAACGAGTAAGGTTGAGCACTTTTTCTTCTGTGACGTAGGCGCTTTTCTCACATATAATCTTCTTCTTCTTCTTCTTCTTCAGAGAGAAAGAAAAAGAGAGAAAGAAGAAGAGACGAAAAAAGACCACCAGTTTCAGCGGCGATTGAGGCACAGAAAGAGAGAGAGAGCGCGATACCAGAACAGAAAGAAGAAGACGATGGCATCGAGACCGGGGTTCGCGTACGATTTCCCGTGGAGCAAAATCGGGAAAATGAAATACGCCATCTATCTTCCCATGCTTTATCGCGGCATTGTATCGCCTGAAAACGACGACTCGGACCAATGGCACTTTCACATGACGATGATAGTCTTACTGCGGTACGTCATGGCGCAATTCTTCATATCCTTGTCCAGGATACACGCGATAACGGAGAAGACGAGAATACAAAGCAAAGGGATCGATTTTAAGCAAGTGGATAGGGAGGACCACTGGGACGATTATATTTTATTGCAATACATAGTCATGTCTATGGTGCATTTTTGCCCAGGGCTTGGGTTTAAGAATTTCCCTTTGTTTGAGAAGAAAGGCATGTGGCAGCTGTTGCTGCTACACGTCGGACCGACGGAGTACGTGTATTACTGGTTGCATAGGCTGTTGCACCACCACACGTTGTATAGCGCGTACCACTCGCACCATCACGCGAGTTTCGTCACCGAGCCAATCACTGGGAGCGTGCACCCGTTCATGGAACACATAATGTATACCGCTAATTTTGCGATTCCGTTGTTAGGGACGTGGATGTGCAACGGCGCGTCTATGGCGATGTTTTACGTGTACTTGATGGGTTTCGATTTGTTGAACGCGATCGGGCACTGTAATTTCGAGTTTGTGCCAAAGTTTTTCGCCAAGTTTCCCGGGGTGAAGTATTTGTTGTACACGCCGAGTTATCACTCGTTGCACCACAGTCGCGTGCACACAAACTTTTGTTTGTTCATGCCTATTTACGATTACGCGTACGGAACCATGGATAAGAGCTCGGAGGAGTTGTACGATAAAGCGATCGAAGGGAAAGCGAGTCCGAAAACGACACCGGACGTGGTGTTTATGGCGCACGGAACGGAGTTGTTGAGCATGTTTCACTTACCGTTTGCGTTCAGATCGTTTTCTAGTAGGCCATTCACGACGGATTCGTGGATGCTGAAGATGTTGTGGCCGTTGACGTTGCCGGCAGTTGCGGCTTTGAGATTTTTGCCAGGGGTGAAGGCGTTTGTCAGCGATAAGCACAGATTGAAAAACATGAACATCGAAACGTGGGTCACGCCGGCGTGGGGGTTTCAATTTTTCATCCGAAGCGAGTTTAAACACATCAACGCGAAGATTGAACGGGCTATTTTAGACGCGGACGAGAGAGGCGTGAGAGTTTTGGGATTGGGCGCTTTGAACAAAAACGAAGCTTTGAACGGCGGCGGCGCGTTTTTCGTTCAAAAACACGAGAAGAATTTGAAAAACACGAAAGTAGTCCACGGGAACACGTTAACTGCGGCAGCAATCATCGATAAGATTCCAGAAAACGTCAAGGAGATCTTCTTGACCGGCGCGACGTCCAAGTTAGGAAGGGCGATCGCGTTGTACATGGCGACGAAGAAGAACTGCCGCGTCTTGATGTGCACGACGAGCGAAGAGAGGTTCGAGAAGATTAAAATGGAGTGTCCGGAAAAGTTTCGTCACTTGCTGTTTCGCGTAAATAACGCGAATGAGAAGGTGGAAATTACACAAGAGAGCACTTCGAACGTCTTGAAGAAGAGCGGCAGCTTTTTATTGAGTCGACTCGGATCCTTGAAAAATAACAACAATAACAATAACAGAGAAGTAGAAACAGAAGAAAAGAACGATACGAAAACGAATTATAGCAGCGGAAGAACGTGCAGAAACTGGGTCGTCGGAAGACATTGCGATAAGAACGAGCAAAGTTTGGCGCCCTCGAAAACGACGTTTCACCAGTTCGTCGTGCCTCCTATTCCGGAGACGAGATCGGATTGCGCGTACACGGATTTACCGGCGTTTAGATTGCCGGAAAAGGAAGCGAAGGATTTCAAAACGTGCGAGATGACCATGGAAAGAGGGTGCGTGCACGCGTGTCACGCAGGCGCGCTCATACACGCTTTGGAGGGTTGGCAGCATCACGAAGTAGGCGCCATCGATCCGGAGAAGATTGACGTCACTTGGAAAGCGAGTAAGAAGCACGGGTTTGCTTGCCTGTGAGTTAGTTTTGAACGCTGCGAACACGCCATCGTTACTGCTGCTGCTGCGCGTTATTGCCGTATTTATTAAAAGAGAGAAAGAGAGCACGCATCGGATATACTAATACGAATAGTACTTGACGAAACAAATAGAAGAGAGATAATAAAAGCGAAAACCAAAAACTGAAGACGAAGACGTTGTCGTTGCTGTTGTTGTTGTTGTTGTTGTTTATTTTAAGAATGAGCTACAATAAAACTTAATATATATATATCACAATGTCAAAGCACCGCGTGTTGTCGTCGTTATACGTGTCATATATACGCATGCACGGGCACAACTTGCTAAAAGACTAAACGGAGAATCTCTTCGTATATTTCTTAGTTTGCCAACACCTCCCCAGTCGCTTTCAACACGCGCACTTTTTTGTCGCCCTCCATCTTTTTACCAACTCTCGATCTCTTCTTCTCCGCCGCGGAGTAATGCATCACGTTCGAGTGATGAATTGGAAACTCTCTTTGAATAATACTCCCGCTCTCGCCTTCGTTTCTCGGCTTCACATGTTTCGTCTTGATGTTCACGTCTTTGCACAAAATTTGCCCATTCTTCGTAAACACCTCGACGACTTCGGTCACTTTCCCTTTATCCGCGCCGGCGATGACGATGACCTTATCGTTCGTTTTCACGTGCATCTTCACTCGCAACGGTTTCCCGTTCTGGTTTAACGCTTGTTTTTCCCATTTCTTTTTCTGTTGTTTTAGAGAAGAGAACGCGCACACAAAAAAGAAAGTACTAACGTGAGTTTCTCTTTGAAAAACAGAGGAGAGGAGGGTTTTGCTTCTCTAAAACCTGAAGCAGCCCCTCGGATAAAATTGGAGGAAAAGAGAGGAACAGAAAACATTTTCGGCGACGAAACGACTTTGACGGCTGACGACGAACACGCGCGCCGTTTGCTCTCTCTCTCTTAAAAAATAGCTTAGACATTTCGGTTGCGGTTTCTTTCGCGCGAAGAATCGTTCGCATCTCGTTCGCGAGAGTAGGAAAGCAGCAGCGCTTCGTTACGCGTAAAAAGCGAGAATTTGGACCAATTTTTGCCCAGGAAAAGAGGAGAAAAACAACATACCGCTTCGGTGACGACCGCCGTTCTTTTTCTCATCGGCATCGCCGACGGCGACGCGACTCTCGCATCTCCTCGCAAACTGCGGGAAGATAAGGAGAGGGAAGAGAAGGATTGGATTAACGCGGACATTTTCTTTTTCTAGTAGAGCTATGTATATTTCCGCGCGCGTTTACGTAACACGAGAAAAATGAGGTTTTATCTAAAATTGCGTTGAAAACAAAAAGACAGGTTTTACGAGTGAGAAGTTGTGTATTTTTTCTCTCTTTTGCTCTCATATGCTACAACACTTTAACGAAGGCTTTCACCACCAACATCAACACACCGCGCTGAACATCGAGTGTGTTCAACCTCTTTTTGTCTCTCTCTTTCTCTTTTACTCTCTGATATGAACTACTATTATACTACTATTCGTTTTAACGTCCCGCGTGCTCAGCCGCGAAGGCTTTCACCGCGCTCAAGTTTCTACTACCCCCGCTATTACTAGTTTTGTCACCGCCGCTACTGTTATTAGTGTCACCGTTGTTATCACTACCATCATCACCTTTTTCCTCCGCTTCTTTCTTGAGTTTCCACTCCCGGTCTTCGCCGACGCAAGAGCACGCGCAAAAGAGAAACCGGCCGTGCGTTTTCATCTCGGCGGCTTTGTCGAAGGAAAACTTACCCCACTCGTCTTTCCATCCTAACCCGGTAACCTCTCTCTCGCGTTTCTTTTCAATCTCTTTGGCGCGTTTTTTCGCTTTGCGACTGCCGTCGTCGAATTGCGCGTCTTTAAGCATGACATCGCGCGTGGTTCGTATCATTTCGATTTCGGATTCCAAACGTTTTTTGACGAAGGTTGCCGGCGAACACGCTTCCTTGTCCGTCTTGTTACACGCGATTAAAATCGGAATCCGTTTGCGCCGGACGTTATCGTAATCGATCAAGATTTCGTTGTATAAATGGTCCGCGACGTCTCTTTTATTCGTCGAAAACTCCACGCCGTCCACGAAGAACACGATCCCTTTCGCTCGAGGCAAGAACCGCTCGTAAAAGCGGTTCCGGATTTTCGCGTGGCCGGGTACGTCGACGACGTTCACTTTCACCCTTTTCTCTTTCGCATCACGATCAGAAGAAGAAACGCAAATCTCCACCTCGCTCTCGTTCTCTATCGAGCTCGTCACCGTCCCGAGCCCTAAACTTTTGTTCTTCAAAAGTAAATACGCCGACGTCGACCCGGCGCCGTCTTGGCCGCACAAAACGATCGAATCTCGTTTCTTGCTGTTCTTACTCCCAATCTTTCTTTCTTTTCCTTTGTTGAAGAAGATTCTACCGGCGATAAAATGCGCCAGGACGAGTGAAAAGAGGACGAGAACGAGTAGCTCCGGGTGGTGGTAAACGTCCTCGACTTTTGCTCTCGTTCTTTCCCAGATGAAGTCGACGCGATGTAGAATCGCGTCGAGGACGTTGCCGTCGTCTCCGTCAAAAGCGAATTCTTGTTCGCTGGGAGGATGATGATTTTGAGCGTCCTCGCTCGAAGGAAACGAAGAGGAGGAGGAGAAGGAGGACATTTCCGCTTTTATCACGTATTTCCGAAACACACAGAGAGAGAGAGTTTAGAGAGAGAGAGAAAAAGAGCGCAAAAGTGCTCTTTGACGGGTGATAACAAAGTGGAGATAAAAAGTGTAAAGGCTGCTGCTGCAAAGCTCAAAATCGTCATAAAACTCACTCACGTGGTACTACCAAACGCTCTCAACATTTTCACGGCGTCTTTCTCTTTCCCTCTGTTTTCTCGAAAGATAAAACTTCCAGCGACGACGACGTTCGCACCACTCTCGACGACGGCTTCGATCGTCTCTAAATTGACGCCGCCGTCGACTTGGATGTCGAGCGTTTTCGATCGTTTGCGCAACCGTTTGACTTTTTCGAGCGCAGTCGGTTGGAGTTTTTGACCGCCAAATCCAGGTTGGACGGCGAGTACGTTCACGCAATCTAACAAGTTCAAGTCGAGAAGTTCAAAGACCGAGGTGTCTTCTAAGTTTGTGGACGGGTTGATGCTCATCGACGCGCGCTTGTTGTGTTTGAACTTTATTTTTTCGCACAATTTTTTCCTCTCGGCGAAAGTCCGGACGGCTTCGGGGTGGAAGGAGATTTGCGAGGCGCTGTCGCCGAGACCGTTGTCGATGTAAAAATCAGGGTTTTGACAGGAGAGGTGGCAATCTAAGAAAGCCGTGGGGAAGTTCTCGCGAAGAGATTGGACCGTGGACGGTCCAAACGTAACCACGGGGACGAATTGGCCGTCGAAGACGTCGACGTGGATCCAATCGGCCGAGGCCGCGAGAGCGATCGAGGTCGCGGAGATGAGATTGGCGTGGTCTGGAGCAGCCAAAAGCGACGGCGCAATTTTGAAGAGTGCGCTCGTAGTTTTCGTCGCATCGCCACCACTTGTCGTCGTCTTTCTCTTTTTCGCCGGCGCCGCGTTCTCGTCGATTGCGTCTTTTTCTTCTTTTTCTTCTTTTTCTTCTTCCTCTCTCAGCGTTTTGCACAACCCGTACAGCTTCGAGTACGTCCTCGAGTACACTTTTTCGTACTCAGCCGCGCTCTTCACATTTGGCGAAATCGTTTCCAAACGCTTCACCATGCGTCCGCACGCCTCATCGGCGGTTTTATAAATCCCCACTCCTACGCTGGCTAAAATGGCGCACCCCAACGCCGGCGCGTCTGGACATTCGGTAACGACAACTTCACAATTCGTCACGTCCGCGTGCATTTGAAGCCAAAACTTCGATCGAGTCGCTCCGCCGGCGATGACTATGGTTTCTATTTCCGTCCCGTTTTTTCGCATGGTATCCACCACCGCCTTGGTGCCGAAACATATCGATTCTAATATCGCGCGAAACATGTGCGCGCGCGAATGTTTCAACGTCAAACCGATGAAACAGCCTTTCGATTCGGCGTCGACGTGTGGCGTTCGGTTCCCTTGGAAGTGGTCTAAAGCGACTAAGTTTTCGCATCCAATTGGAATCTCTTCGGCTTCTTTGAATATTTCCTCGTACGTGCAATTAAATTGATTTTTAAACCAATTCGTAATCGATCCCGTGCTCGTTTGTCCGCCTTCGACGATGAATTTCGCCTCGGGTACCAGCGCGTTTTCGTAGGCGCCAAACATGCCTTTTCCAAACATTTTCTTCTCCGTAACTGCTAAGTGTAAATGCGAAGATCCGGTGATTAAAGCCATCGTTTTCGGATGAATGGCACCTAACCCAATCATGCCGATGAACGCGTCCGCGCCGCCTTGAACGACTGGTATCTCTATAAACTTTTTCGCGCTCTCCCCGAAGAGCTCCTCGAACGCCTCTTTCGTGACGTTTCCAATAACTTCGCCGCACTTTAACACATCTTTCGGCCATTTTTCTAATAAATCTTCCAACTCTAACGCTTCCAACAACTCTTTCGGAGGTACTTTTTTTCCTTCTTCTTCTCGAAAATGCCACCTTACGCTCGCGTTGTTCGCGCTCGCGCAGTATCTTTTCGTCAATCGAAAGTTCATGTAGTCTTGATATTCGCACACTTTCGTCGCTCGATCGTACACTTCTCTCTCGTTCCGTTTCATCCACAGCGCTTTCGGAACCATCCACTCCGCGGAAACCGGACCTTCTCCGTCGCAGTTCACCCGTAACGTTTTCGCAACCTCTTCTTCGTAACGCGCGTCTACGTCTTCGTTCCTTTTCCTTCTCCTTTTCGCACACTCGGCGGCGTTCAAAACGTCCTTCGTTTCCTTCGCGCCCGCGCGCATGTCGCACCACATGACGCACGGATATATCGCGCGCTCTCCGTGCTCCTCCATAAACACCACCGAACAGCACGTCGTGTCCAAACAAATACCCGCGATATCTGCCAGCGATATCTTCGACACGGAGAGTAACTCTCTCATTGCGTCTCGAAAGCTTAGCCACCAATCCGCGCACGTTTGCGTCGCGCATCCCGCGCGTGGAATACCGTACGTGGTGTCGTACGTGCGTTCGCAGGTGACGAGCGATTCTCCGGTGCGCGCGTCGAAGAGTTGGCAGCGAATCCCGCCGGTGCCGCCGTCCACGCCGAGGCAAAAGATTCCTTCTTTGTTGTGTGGTCTCGTCGTCGTTGTTGTTGTTGTTGTTGTCTTCATGAGCGCTTTCTTTCTCTCTCTCTCGAGTCTCTCTCTATCGCGCGTGGTGTGTACTCGTAAATGGAGCGAAAGAAACTGGCACCCATCTGACTGACACCAGAGAGAGAGAGGAGAGTCTGAAGCACTTAAAGAGCAACTACGCAAAGTACCTCAAAGAGTACTCTTACGTACTAATACCCTAAACTTTGTAGCGCCATTTGGGTACTCTCACGAGTAGGACTTTTGCACTTACAAAAAAAACTCTTCCGAAAGAGACACACACACATCAAAAAAGAAGAAATTTCACTCCTCATTCTCGACGACGCGCGACACGCGACCACGCGAAGAGAAACGACGAGAGTTGTGCGAAGGATAAAATCGGAAATTGACGCGCGGATCTTACCAGAATATACGCGTTCGTTTCATTTTTTTGCAGTAAAAGTTGGACTTTGCGAGCGAGAGCCTGTGCGTGTGACGACCCTAACGCGACGCCCACGCAAAACGCGCGTAAAATCGAGAGCGAATTTCGCCAATTTCCGTCTCGGTTTGAATCGAGAGAAGCGCACGTTTATAAAGAGATCTTCTAAAAACTTTCGCGAGAAGAAGACAAAGAAGAACCGTAATAAATAAAAATGAGTCTCACCTCGGACGAGGTGAACTTTATGGTGTACAAATACCTCCTCGAATCTGGGTTTTCGCACTCCGCGTTTACGTTTGCGAACGAATCGTTCGTCAATAGAACTCGAATTGCCCCAGGAAACGAAGATCAGGACATTCCGGCGGGCGCGTTGGTGGCGTTCGTGCAAAAAGGATTGCAATATTTAGAGCTCGAAGCGAATTTGAACGAGAGCAGCGGCGGGAATAATGGTGCTAATGGGGAAGGAAACAATGCTAACGTCAAAAACAACAACGAAGAGGACGATATCGACGCGAACTTTTCGGTGTTGACGGCGAGAGATTTGCTTTCGAAACCGGTGGACGCTTTGAAGGCGCTGGTAAAGTCGAGAAGGGAGATGTCCGCGGAGGAACGGAATCGAGCGATCGAGGAGGAAGAGACCGCGCTGAAAAGAAAGTTGGAGGAGAGAAAGAAAGCAGCCATGGCGGTGAAAACGATCGACGGAACGTTTGCCGCCGCCGGAGGAAAGAACGGCGGTTTGGACGACGTGAACCAACTGTTCGACGTGAGCCAAGACGAAGTGACGACGTTGGACGGGCACTTGGGCGAGGTTTTCGTCTGCGCGTGGAACCCGAAGAGAGAAGGGATGTTAGCCAGTGGAAGTGGCGATGCGACGGCGAGAATTTGGACGTTACCGGCTGGGCCGAGCGGAAGAGTCGCTGAGGCGAAGATGAAACCGCCGGCGGTTTTAGAGCACACGAAGAAGATTAAAAAAGAAAACGAAGAGAAAGATACGACGAATAAAAACGGAGAGAGTAAAGAAGATAAGAACGGAGTAGGTGGTGGTGGCGACGCCATGGACGTCGACGGTGGAGGAGGAAAGAATAAAGAAAAGAAAAACGATGCGGAGGACGAGGACGAGAAGAAATCGAAAGACGTCACGACTTTAGACTGGAACAGCGACGGTACGATATTAGCCACTGGATCGTACGACGGCGACGCGAGGCTTTGGGACGATAGCGGTAAGCTCGTCGCCAGACTCGAGCAGCACAAAGGTCCGATTTTCTCCTTGAAGTGGAACAAAGCCGGCGACTCGTTGATTTCAGTATCGGTGGATAAAACTGCCGTGGTGTGGGACGCGAAATCCGGGGAGGCGAAGCAAACGTACGAATTACACGAAGCGCCGTGTTTGGACGTCGATTGGAAAGGAGATACGAACGTGTTTGCGACGTCCAGTATGGATAAGAAGATTTACGTTTGCGAAGTTGGTAAGAAGGCACCTTTGAAAAAATTCGAAGGACACACGGACGAAGTCAACTGCATCAAGTGGGATCCCGTCGGTAACCTTCTCGCGTCGTGCTCGGACGATTACACCGCGAAAATTTGGTCCATGAATCAAAACCAGGCTCTTTTCACGTTCAGCGAACACAAAAAGGAAGTGTACACCATCAAATGGTCGCCAACGGGACCGGGGACGAAGAATCCGGATATTCCTTTGATGTTGGCGACGGCTTCGTACGACCACACGGTTAAATTATGGAACGCGACGACTGGAGAGTGTATTCGGACGTTCAACATGCACACGGAACCGGTGTATTCGGTCGCGTTTTCGCCAGATGGGAAACACATCGCCTCGGGAAGTTTCGATAAACGCGTGAGAGTTTGGGAAATTGCCACCGGGTTGTTAGAAAAGACGTACCGCGGTGACGGCGGGGTCTTCGAGGTGTGTTGGAACCAGGAAGGGTCGAAGATTGCAGCCTGCTTTAGCAACAACACGATAGCCGTTTTGGATTTTGAGTAAAAAAGAAGTGTTAACAATTACTACCATGTTTCTGATTTATCGGTACAACGAATTCGTCAGTACCGGCTTGTCGTTGTTCATTTTCGCCTCGTTCGCATCGTCCAACCATTTCTTGGGCATTTGGAATTTCCGCGCAAGAATGTCTAATTTCACCGCTGACTTTCTCCACTCGGTTACGGTCTCCGTGAGAATTCGTTTACACGCGCGTTCGCGTTTCGAGTCGTCTCGAATGAATAAAGCGACGAAAAGAAGCCAGTCGCACTCAATCTTAGGCAGCCTGTTTTCTTCGTTATTTTTCTCGTCCTCGCTCGCGAAATACGCGTTGAGTTGGGAGATTTGACCGATGAGATTCTCGGTGTACTGGTCACCTCTGCGTGACAACAACGACGCGGACGCTTTCGACGATGATTGTTGCGAGAGGACGAACTGCGTCGCCATCCACGAGTTTGAAAACTCCAAAAAGTCTTCGCCAAAGCCGAGCTGATGGAACGGATGTCCGTTCGAACTGCTGGTATTCCTCGCGCCGCCGGCGGCGGTGGCTGAAGAAGAAGCAGAAGATAAAGAAGTTAACAGCAAAGCGTCGTATCTAGCATCCTTCACGATGCCTTCGCACTTGTGTTCAACCAACGCGTCTTGACTCACGCCGCTCGGGTGCGGGAAGAGCGCGGCGGCAGAATCTTTCAAAATTCCGTTTTTGTCCTCTAGAATGTCTCTCTCGTACCTTTCTAAAATCTTTTCCGTCGTCTCCGCGACGTTGTGATGAAACCACACGCGCCTGGAAAGATTTTCGATCCAATCCTTCGTTTCTGGCGTCGCATTTCTCGAGGTTCCGTCTTCGCTCGACGTCGTTTCCACTCTACCCGCTAGGAGTTCCATCACGCTTCGAGTGGCGGCGGGGATGTACTTGTTCGTCGCGGTACCGAACGCGTTCTCCCACGTGTTCAACTGCGCGTTGGCGAGATTTTTGATGTTATCGCTCGCCCCAGTTTGCGCGATGATGGTTGCTAATCGCATGTCGCCATCGTTCAAAGCTAATTGCGTCGCTAAAACGATATCGTTACGCGACAATGCCACAGAGACTGGATCGTTGTTCTTCTCTTTTTTGTCGTTGTTGTCGTCGTCGTCGTCGTCGTCGTCGTCAAAATCCATCGGTTGCGCGTCCATTTCCAACGCCTTCTCCATCTCCGCGCGTTTCAAAGATCTTTTCAACCATTTGCTCAGACTTTGTTTGCGTCGAAACGTATCCGCGGCGGAACCTCTCTGCGCGCCGAGTTCGTCCTTCTTGTATAAAAGCTCCAGAAGGTCCCACAACTCAATCGCTCGTTTCGTTTTGCTCGCGATTCGTTGTCGTCGTCTCGTTTTGCAACCGTACTCGTCGTCGGCGTTGCTATTACTATTACTACCATCACCGCTATTATTCAACAACATCAACGCGTTCGCTAACGCTTCGCAATGCACTCGACAAAACTCCTTCACGTCCTCGGCGGGAACGGTTAAACGGCATCGAGGATCCACCTCTTTTTCCGAAAACGCCTCGAAACATTTCAAACCGTTCTTAATCGCCCGCGCTTGGAACGTCATCATCGCTCTCTTCGCTTCCTCTTCGTCTACACCATCTTCCTCGCCTTCGAGTCCACAAACATCTTCAACTGGTACGACCGCTCGCTCGACAATCTTCGACCCGTCGCAAAACGCAAATCTCCCGGACGTTCCCGCCCACGACCCGCGAAATGCTTTCCCGCCAAACGCGTGCGCGTCCACGACGAGCGTTGCATCAGTACTCGTCGTCTGAATCGTCGTCGTCGCCGATAAAAAATGTTCCTCTCTTCTCAGCGCTTTTCGAGCGATGTCAAACGCCGACTGAAACCGTCTCGGCGGTGGCTTCGGTCCCAAAAACGTCGCTGTCGTCGTCGTTGTTGTCGTCGATGCCGGCGCTGCGTTAAAGTCTTCTTTCTCTTCTTCTTTCTCTCGGTCTTCTTTCGTCGCTTCCTCCGTCCTTTTTTCCTCTTCTTCTTCAAAATCGGACGAATACTCTCCTTCTTCGTCGACGCAAATCGCTTTCCTCAAAACTTCTCGGACGTTTCTCTCGTGCGCATCCAGAAGAGTACCACTTTCGCCCTTGTTCGACGACGCGAACGGATGATGATGATGATTGTTCTTCGTCGTCGTCGTGACATCCTCCGCGTCGTAACGCAAAACTTTCCTCGTTTCCGTTTCTTCCTTCGTTCGCGCTTCGAAAACACACGCATCGTCCTCCTCCTCCTCCTCCTCTGAAGAAGAAGAAGAGGATAAAGATATGCTCTCCAGGTTAAACCCGACCTGGCGGGACATGAGTCTTCTTCGTGTCGTACACTTTGCGCGTTTGTGCGTGCGTTCTTTGCGCGCGTCGCGTGTGAATACAAAAATGACGCAAAACGTGAAAATCTCTCGTTTCTTTTTAGTTGTATTTGTGTAAAACGCTAAAATCCTCCCCTAAAAAATTCAAATCTTTAAAAAGACGTTTCCCGCCACACATTTTTGAGAGAGAGAGAGACTCGAGAGAGAGAGAGACTTGCGAGAGAGAGAGAGACTCGAGAGAGGAAAGGAACGAACTTTGACGTTTTGGCGAACAAATATAGTATCGCGTCGCTGGTGGTTGGTTGGTTGGTGTTCTCTCGCTCGCTCGCTCGCTCGCGTATTTTTTTCGTTTTTCTTTTTGTTCGTTTGCTCTCAATCCACAGAACACAAACCACACGAGACAAATCGCGACAAAAATGCTCGCATCTCTCCTCCTATTCGCAAAACGGCAAAGGAAATGTTTTTCCTCCTCCTCCTCCTCCTCCTCTTTCTCTCCCTCTTCTTTTCATCCGCATCTTGGAGGTTTGAACGCCCCTTTTTGTTTTTTTATGCGCGGCGGCGTCGTTGATGACAGTTTGACGACGACGACGACGGCTTTCTCTCGTCGTCACCGTCGTCGTCGTCATCATCATCTTTCGAGGAGGAGAAGTTCGACGTCGTGCGCGTCGTCGTCGTCCTGGGAGGGGGAAAGGTATTCGAGTCGCCGCTCTGCGAAGACGACATTAAAGGAGAGCAAAAGCACCGCTTGGTACGGTGCGACGAGCGTTCTTTGTCGGACGATGCAGACAAAATCGACGACGAGCGGCGCGAAAGGAGAGGCTGAGTCGTTGCACCTCTCGGAGAAGTGCGAGGAGCAACTCCGCAGGATTTTCCAGAGAGAGATGAAGAAGAGCGCAGAGGAGAACTCAGAAACAAAGAGAGAGACGGTGTTGCGAATCGGCGTGGACGGCGGCGGGTGCGCGGGGTTTCAGTACACGTTCGCGTTGATCGACGAGAAGGACGTGGTGACGGGAGAGGATCGAGTGTTCGTCGGTCGGAGGTTTCCGGAGGAAGCGAAGGTGGTGTGCGACGAGGTGTCGTTTGAGTATTTGAAAGGAAGCACGGTGGATTACGCGGAGGAGATGATACGGAGCGCGTTTGAGGTGGTGAAGAATCCAAACGCGGAGCAGAAGTGCGGGTGCGGGGTATCGTTTGAGGCGAAGTTTTGACGACAGATTTAGATAGAGAGAAAAATGTGATTATGAGATGTATAAATACACGCGCGCGCGCAAAGAACGAATGAATGAGTGAATTAACGCTACTTTATGCTCGATTTTCGAGAGAAAGCTTCGACGACGTCGCGAAGTCGCTTCGCGCTTCCTATGGGCGTCGCGGCGCCGAATCCCAAGTTCGGATTCACTCTCAACAAGTCCACTTCTTCTTCTTCTTCTTCTTTGTCGTCGTCGTCTTCGTTTTTCTCCTCGTTCAGAAGCACCTTTTTGGGCAAGGCGATGAGTTTCATCACCAGCGAAAACCTTTTCTTGTTTTTGTTGTTGCTTTCGTCGTCGCGAGGAGGCATCGTTGTCGCGCACGCGCTGTGTTTCACGTCCGAGTCGAACAAGACTACCCGCCCCGGTTTCGCCGCGACGAGAAGGCCGATTTGTGAGTCTTCGTCCAAAAACTTCGTCTCGCCGCCCCACTCGGGATCCCACTCGTCGTTTAAATACACGAGCAAGGAAATAAAACGCGGTTTAATACAAACCTTCTCGTTCTTATTCTTCGCATACCCCATCGGCGCTCTGTTCGCGTAATTACCTCCGTACGCTTCCGCGAATGCAGATTTTGGGTGCAACAAAGTCATCGGATCGCCGTCGATGTGGTATCGAAACTTTGACGTTTCATCCGAGGCGTTGTAAACGATCGCATCGTACTTATACCGGTTTTGTTTTTGTTGTTGTTTGCGCTCTTCTTCTTCTTCTTCTTCTTCGCAATCATCATCGTCGCCTTCAAAAACAAAACTCTCCACCGGCGCTCTCGCAAACACCGTTTGCGGAAACACCCTCTCCAACCGCTCGAACAAAAACTTCTCCCCGACCACGCCGCCGTTTCTCGACGCCGCTTCGACGATGAAATTTTTCGCGCCGAGCGTTTTCTCGTCGTCGCTCCCTTCACCTTCACCACCGCTCCTATCCACCGTTTCCCGCTCCCAATACTTCTCCGCGCTCGCTCTCACGTCGACGACTCTCGTCGTTCCCTCTTCTTCACTCGTAACATTCACCGACGCCAGCGATTTCACGAAGACCTTCTTCGCCTCCTCTTCGTCTGTTTCTTCTTTGTCTTCTTCTTTCCTCCACAAGTCATCCAACGCGACGATTCTGCTCGCGTCCGGTTTGATGGTTTCTCCTCCTGTATTCCTCTTCTCGTCATCATCATCATCACGCAGGAGGATAAACTTTCCGTTGATTTCTGCGTTCAGTGCGCACGAGCCCGAAAACGACACGTTTGAGGAGGTGTTCTGCGTTTCGCGCGCTTCGTTTTCGACATCCTTTTTTCCCTTTCTCTTTCTCTCGCGCGGTAGTGTTCTTCTTTCCTCCTCCTCCATATCTAAAACCATATCTAAAATTGGAGTAAAGAACGGAAAGCATTGTGTCGTCGATGTCGTCATCGTCTTTCGCGACTACACCTGCTGCTTTAAAAGTCAAACACCACCGCCACCGTTGAGAAGGAGAGAAGCGTCGTTCGGAGTCGTTTTTGTCATCGTTTCATCGTCTCCTTTTTCTCTTCGTTTCTCTTTCGGAAAATGACGACCTTTTCTCCATTATAAAAGCGCGCGTGACATCTCATCACCATGCGCTCGATGTGTTTCGCCTCCTCTTCCTCTAAAACCGCCTCCTCGTGTTGCGGAAGGAGGCAAAAACTCACCCACAACGCGATGGTCGCGCATCGCACTCGTTCCTACTCTCATGCGAGTGCTTTTCGCGACTGTACGACGACGAGTACGTGCAGACGTTTTTCCTCGTCGAATTTCCATCGCGGCGGGAACGGAGATATCATCGACCATCCGGGAAACAGACAAAACTTTCTCAAGGTTTCCTCCTCGTCTACTCGCGATTTGAAAATCAAATCCGCCTGGGGGGACGACGTGCAGTTCTTTCCCTGTACGTTCGTCAAGAAACCAAGAAAAGTAACCGCAAAAGGCGACTTGTATGCACTCTCGATTGGTGGTGGACATTTGGATGAAATGATGGAAAAATTTTCCACCCCTGGGCAGTACGTGCAGATGAAAATCTCGCCGTCGGACAAACCGGCGTTTATCGCCGTCGCGAACGGACCTAAAATGGCGAAGAAAACGAACTCGTTCGAGTTTTTAGTGAAACGTCCGAGCGAAGGGTACGCGGATAAAGACACCGGGGAGGTTTTACAGTCGACGGCGCAAAAAGTGTGCGATTTGGATTCGGACGAGGCGAGCGTACTCGTCTCGGCGCCGATGGGGAAAGGATTTCGTCTCCCGGAGGACGAGATCGGGGACGTGTTGTGCTTTGCAGCCGGGAGTGGGATTAGTCCGGTGAAAAGTTTCTTAGAAGAAGAAGGGTTTACGCATAACGGCGAGACGTACGTTTTTTACGGCACGAGAGATGCCGCGCACACGGCGTTCGCGGAGGAGTTGAAGACGACGATGGGCGGTCGAGCGAAAATCGTCAACGCGTACAGCGCGGACGGGAACGGGTACGCGCAGGACTATTTTAAAAGAATGATAGATTCCGGGGAGTTGAAGTTGAAAGATCCGAAAAAAGCGATCGCGGTTCTGTGCGGGCAGAAAGAGATGACGGAACAAACGATCGAGATGTTAGAAAACGCCGGCGTGCCGCGAGAACGCATTCTCATGAACTTTTAAGAATTTACTCTATTACGCTACAATCGATTTTTAAAACTATAAATCACAACTTTCTTTTCACTTTCCCAGTCTCTTCATCTACCTCGTACATCCCAACCTCCTCGGCTTTGACGACTCTCGGCACGTCCTCTCCGATCGGGTCTCTCCCCATATCTTCCCCGATGGTCAAACAATCCACCACGGTAAAACACGGCACGTCTTTAAATAACCCGTCTTTATACTCGTGAATCTTCTTCACGCCGTCTAAAAACGGAAGCTCAATCATGGCTGCAAACTCGTGCACCGTCGCCCCTAACTGATGACACAACTCGAACCCGGCTAATGCGGTACCTCCGGTGGCGATTAAGTCGTCGATTAACACGACTCGATCGGACGCGTCGATCGCGCCGAACCGCATCACCGTTTCGTCGGTGGAGTATTCCGTGACGTATTCGCCGGAAGAAACCAACACGCCGGGGAGTTTCCCAGCCTTACGAATCATAACGAAAGGTATGCCTGTGTGTTTGGTTCGTGCGCGTAAAAAGAAAGAATGCAAAGAGAGACGCGCGGTCAGCGCGAAAAACGTCAAGACTATATCAATCGAACACCAAACACCAACACCACCAATATGCTTACCTAATCGCATCGCAATCGTCGGTCCGAACAAAAACCCTCTGGCGTCGAACCCGGCAATTTTCGTCGGTTTCTCTTTCATGCGTTCGTATCTCTCCGCGAACGTGTCTACGACCAGTTTAAACGCCTCGGGGTTCTCGGTGATCCCGGAAACGTCGTAAAAGTTCGGGACTTTATGCGGGGAAAATTTCGGTCCGTACCACGGCAAGGATTTCGCGATGGTGCGCACCACGCGCGGGTTTAAGTTTTGGTCCAAGCAAAAATGGTTCGGGGCTAAGGTTTTAATCACCACGGATTCGTTCGTTGCCGTCGTCGTCGTCGTCATCTTAGCGTGGATGGAGTCTCTGTCGCGTGTAAAGCCGCTTTCTCTCTGCGGAGAAAAGTGAAGGAAACGCTTTTGGAGAAACGACGGAAAATGCCCTCATTTCGAGCACAAAGGATGACGAGTAAAGCGCATCGAGAAACGCGCAAAACCGCACGAAACGTTGCCACGCGACAGATCAGATACGCACACGTCTCCGCGCGAAAAAGAAGTGCATTTCACGATACGTGACGTCGCGTTCGAGAGCTGTTTGTCGAGTGCATTCGTAGAGGCCACATTTTGGTGTCTGGAAAACAGTTCGACGCGCGGGTCGCGCGACATCGTCGTCGTCGTCGCGTGAAATGCGCTTCTGCGCACCCGCGCGTCGTCTCGCGCCTTTTCCTTCCTCGTTTAAAACTTCTTCGTCGTCTTCGCGGGAAACGAGGGAAAGTCGTAAGAGTCGCTCGAAGTCGTCTTCGCCGTCGTCGTGCAAAGACGACGACGGGTGCGGCGTTTTGGACGACGACGACTCGAAGGTGCGGTGCATCGCTCTGCCCGCCAATGACGATGAAGTCGACGCGTTTCTCTCAAAGACGAGAATAGACGCAGAAGAAGAAGATGGTCCGGGAACGTTCGCGCTACTGACGCGGATGAAGAAAGAAGACGAGTGGACGAGAGTGCACGTGCAGTCGACGAAAGCGTTGAAACGTGACATTTTAAGCGCGACGACGATGTTGAAGGCGCGAAGAAGAACAACGACGACGACGAGTGATGATGATACGGATGAAAAGAGTCGCTCGAGGTTCGTTGTTGCGTATAAGCAGCTCCCGATTGGCGCGAGGAAGAAAATGTTTAAAGACGCCGAGAGGTATTTCGAGGAGAGGTTTGCTTCGTCGTCGACGACGACGGTGGCCGGGAGAGGCGAGGATGACGGTGAGGATGATGGGAGCCGTGATGATGGTGATGTTAAGAATAGTAAGAGCTTTGACACTCCAACGACTGCTCAAACGTTGTTATTCTCGTCGGAACATGTTGAACAGCTCGAGGCGTTTGGTTTCGTCGTTCTCGACGACGTCGTTCCGGAACAGGCCGTTCGCCAAATGTACGAACAATGCGAGTCTCTGGCGGATAAACTTTTCCCAGTCAACCAAGAGGGAAGAGACGACGACTTAGCGAGCATCAAAATTGATATCGAGAATCCTACGGCGTCGCCGTTGAATGTAGCGGGAACGTTTCTGTGGTCGTTGCCGCGGAAACTTTGCGAAGTTTCCTCCTCGTCGTCAATATCTCCTCCAAAATGCGCGCTCGCCGCTCGCGAACGCGCCGAAAACACCGCGTACCCAAAGTTTGCGCAACTCGCGAAGTACGACAAACAAGGCGCTCGATACGACCCGCACGTGGATTACGATCCGAACAACGCGGAAGGCCCGGAAGGCTCTCGCATTTGCGAACGAAACTTAACCGCCATTTTATACTTCAACCTCGGATACGAAACCGAAGCCGAAGGGTGCTTGCGCGTGTTTCTAAACCCAAAACAACAAGAACAAGACGAAGAACAAGAAGAAGACAAAGAACGAGGAGGAGAACAACAGGAAAATTTTCTCGACATCCAACCGCTTCCCGGTCGTCTCGTCCTCTTCGATTCGCGCAGGATTTTGCACGGCGTCGCGCCCTCGTTTAAAAGAAGATGGGCGATGACCGTTTGGTCGTGACGATGCGATACTATGCGTTTGCGTGTGTAAACTCATCGACACCATCATTCGTAGCTCTTTTGTTAGAGTAAACCTATCTTTAGTTTTAAATGTAGTAAACGCGTAGTAAAAGACCCCGCTCGCGTATCCTCCAAAGGTCACTCCTCCCAGGCAAAAAGCATCATAATCCGTTCCTTTCTTTGCGCGACAAAAGAGCAACACTCCGTCGCTCGTTTTCTCTCTTTTTTTAGTCGCGTTCTTTGCATCGCTGAAAAGGGTTTCGCGCGATACGTGCGTTCGTTACCGAACAAAGAGAGAGAGAGAGAGAGAGAGAGAGAGGAGTTCTATTCCGCGCGATAAGAAAATATCTCTAAAGGACACCCCCGGGGAAAGATCACATCGGAGACACACAAAGCGCGCTTCTTGTTCGTCTCGGGAGCGTAGTTCTGCGAAAAAGAACGACAACACGAACACGAACGAGAACTTCATCGTGAGAATAGCATGAGTTCCTCGCGAAACAACGCCGCGCCTCCTCAAAATCGTCGCCGGGGTTCTCATCATCATCCGTCTTCTTCAACTGCTGGTGGTGGTGATGGTGGTGGTGGTGCGAATGCGAAGACGACGAACCGCGACGACCAGAGAGACGAAGAAACAGACGCAAACTTATACGCTCGGTTGAGCGAACCTTTATCGGACTTGCAAAGGCTCAGGCTGAGTTCGATCGAGAAGTTGAACGAGTTAGTTTTGAACAACGCCAACGCCGACGGAGAGAATGCGAGTCTCGGAAGCGACGGGAGAGAAACGACGAGCGGAGGCGGCGGTATGAACGAGAACGCGTCTTTGGGCGGCGGAAGGAACTTCTTTCGCAGTACGAGTAGCGACGATAGTGCTGATACGGGCACGTACGACGACGACGACGACGTGCAGAACGGGTCGTGCGATTCTTCTCCCGGTTCTGACGAGTACGACGAAGCGAACGAGGAGAGGATGTTGAGACAGCGGCTTCGATTGGAAGCCGCGAATAATCAATCAAAGAAAGAGCAGTTGAAGGAAAAGTTGGAGAGTTTGTTATCGTTGGATCAAGCCGTGGAGGACGACACGATGACGGAATTGGACGAGAACGGAAACGTTATCGCGAAGAGCAGAGGTTCGTCTGATTTATTTTCGAACACGGATACGAACAGTTCGAACGAGAGTAGCCTAGGGAGCAGCGGTTTGAACGCCGTGGAAAACAATCAACAGGAAACGCCAAACACGCCGACGACGACCGCGGAAGGTACGTCGTTGGACAGCATCCCCACGCAAATGCCGAAGTTTATGATTTGGTTACCGACGGTGCCTTCAAAAGAAGGTACTTTGGAGAAATACACGGAAATTAGAGGGAACTGGTTCAGCAATTTGATGCGAGGGTTCGGTTCGTCCGGCAGAAACGACGCGTCGTGGAAGTTGAGACATTTCGTGCTGTACGATAACCATCTGTTTTGGGGGAAAGGGTTTTCACGAATGTACGGGTATGGGACCGTTTTAGCGGCGCGAGATGCGTTTGAGTACGGACAAACGGCGATTGCGATCGATTTGTTGTTGTACCCGAAAAAATCGAGCCGGCACGGGAGCTCGTCCACTTCTACGCCGCAAAATCTCGTCGAGGCGTTGACGGGAGCGTGCTGCCGACCGGAAGGGTACTCGCACAAGATTGTGAGGTGCGAAACTTTGAAAGATAAAGCGTTGTGGTTGGAAGTGTTGAACAGAACCGCGGCAATGCATCGAGAGCGAGCAGAAAAAGAGCAACAAATCCAAGAACAGAGAGAACACGAGCAGCAAAAACAGCGAGAGAACGGTAGCAACCCTTCGAATCAAAGGAAGGCGATTACGAACGAAAATAGCGCGGAAACGACTGGGTACGCGATTCAACCACCATCGCCGAGAATTTCAAGCGATGACTATCAATACGGTAGCAAGGAAAGTAAAAGATTTGGGAAAAATAAAAGAGAGAGCAGAGACTATTTCGCGCGAACGGATGGCGATCGACATCAGCGGCACCAACTCAGCCCGACGGTTGGGTCGCCTTCGATTACGACGGATGAAGAATCAGAAGAGAGCGAGTTAGAATCGGATGAGTACGACGACGACGATGTTTTCAACGACAACGACGACGATAGCGAATATGTAGAGAACGGTCGAAATAGAATGCACGGCGGAGCGAGCAGTAGCGGCTTGAAGACGCACGCGTCGATGCTTAAACACAACGATTCCGAGGATTCCTTATCACTCGATCCGCAAAATGGCATTCCTCCTAGCACGGATGATCGTAGTACAGGTAGCCCCGCAAGTAGAAACCAACCCTCTTCGCGAGGATTAGTCCGAACTGGCTCCGGGTCGGTGAGATTCAGAAACCGAAGTCTTTCGCCGGCGCCGAATCAAAGGTCGCCAGGAAGTACCCCGCGAAGTGCGAGAGCTGCACAGAAACAGAAAAATGGCGTGTTCACATCTTCTCCGAGAAGCGAACTGGTTAGAACATCGAGCAGTCCGTCGATCGGTTCGAAGAAACCACCTCCGGTTTCGAGTCCGAGCGGCGCGACGAAGTATTCAGCCGCGAAGCCGCCGTTTGATCCCAACGCGCGACCAAAGCAAAGTTCGATGAAGCGATCGGCGATTCATTCGGCATTCTCGGCTGCGCAGCAAAAAGTGTTGGATGATGCGAATAAGATTACGGAGCAACAACAAAAAGAGGGAGAAAGTGGGATGAGCACGCCACCGCCTCATAATAAAAATTTGCAAAACGTAAACAGCCCGCGAACAACTGGAGGATCGAAAAAATCCGTCACGTTTCAGAACGACGCGCTGCTTGAAGAGGTGAAAAAATACGACGCCACGCCAACGAATGGGAAGAAGAAGAAGAAATCGCACATGTTCCAAAACAACATATCCGCATCAGCTTGGGCCGAACAGCTCGAGCGGCGCTCCTCGCGCGCGTTGATTAAAGCCGCCGGGTCGTGGTCGATATCGATCAACGATTTGATCTTTGGCAAGAAAATTGGCATCGGTTCGTTCGGGAAAGTATACAAAGCCAAGTGGCATGGCACGAATGTCGCCGTAAAGAAAACGCTCGACGTTGCCACGCACAACACGATAAAAGAATTTGCGGCGGAAATCCGATTGATGCGCGATTTGCGACACCCAAACATTGTTCTGTTTTTAGGCGCCGTCGTCGACGCACCTTCCATGTGCATCGTCACCGAACTCATGAAAAGAGGCAATTTGCACTCCATTTTGCACGATTACGATAACGTTGTCCGCGAAACTGTCGCCGATAACGGTCGCTTGCGTTTACAAATGGCCACAGATTGCGCCCGGGGAATGTCTTACCTCCACTCTCGATCGCCTCCAATCGTACATCACGATTTGAAACCGGCGAATTTATTAGTCGACTCGAAATGGAATTTGAAAATTTCTGATTTCGGCATGAGTCGAATCAAGTACAGAGCGTACTTGCAGAAATCCAACCCGGAGTTGGAAACGGCTGGAGGTACTCCCGAGTGGATGTCCCCGGAAGCGTTGAGAAACGATAACGTGGACGAACTCTCGGACGTGTACTCCTTCGGTATAATTTTGTGGGAGCTCATCACGTTGAACTACCCGTGGCACGAGTTGAAAGACCCGGTACAAATCGTCGGGAAAGTCGCCTTCTTGCATCACCGACCGAAAATTCCGAGTTGGGTGGAGACGGAGATGGAGGAGTTGCTTTTAGATTGTTGGTCGCGAGAATCTTGCGATCGTCCGGAGTTTGTGCGAATTTTAGAGTTGTTACAAACAGTCACGACGCCAGGCGCGTGGAGTTTAGGTAAAGGCGATAACGCGCTCGAAGTGAAACGATCAAAGTTTTCGCAGTATTTGCAAGACGAGCATTTGGAAGCAGCGGTAAACGCGCAAGATGAACCAGAGAGGAACTCGTTCTTTGGTTTCGGAGGAACTCCTTCTCGCTCAAAAGAGAGCGGATCGCTTACGTCCGTAGCTTCGTCGCAATACAACGAAGCCGATGATCCGTACATTCCCGGTGAAAATGAACGCGATAGTCTCTATGGCGATAACGACAGCGACTTATCGGGAAAAGGACAATCGAAGAGCAGCAGCACCGGCGGTATCCCCGGCCACAAACGAAGAGAGTCGCACGAGAACATTCTCGCCTTTCGTCCGCACAGTTTGACCGGCTTGACGATTAAAACGCCAGCACCAAAACCAGATGGGAAAGAACACGATCGACCTGACGATAAAGGTAAAGGACTCGGTGGGTTGAAAATCAGGATTGAAAATAAAAGAACTTCGATGACTTCGGGGACAGCTTCGGGTATGACTTCGACGACCACGGCGGCTCGCTCGGCCACCGCCGGCGAGGATAATAACACACCGAAGAATATTTCGCTCGAGGAACTCGTGAAGCTCGACGACGATCTCGACGACGATCTCGACGTTGACGAAGACGAAGACGAAGACGAAGACGACGAAGACCTCGAATCGGAAGTTTCCGGCTTCTCCCAACTTTCCGAAGCGCAGCAACAAAAAATGAACAAGTTCAAAGAGCAACAAATAAAATTGAAGAATACGAAGAACAAAGGGATGAGCAAGTTGAGCGAAGAAGCACCATCGGGAAAAGAAGAGGAAGAAGAAGAACAACCAAAAACGCCTCGAAAAATGTCCTCGCTATTCTCGGACGACGACGACGATACGAAGGGAGCTGAAGAACGCGTCGGAGAAGAAGGTCTCGAGGCGCGAGAAACCGCCTTTCCTTCTCGAAGCGCGCCCGACGCCTACGGGAGCGGAACGGGAGGAAAGAAAAAGAAGAAGAAAAAGAAGTCCGACGAAAAGCCGAAGGAACCTTCCGAAGGGGAGGAGCGCTCGAAACCGATGTTCGCCAGTCAGTTGTAACCACCGAAAAAGTATAAACTCTGATCTGTTCGTACTCTAAAGAAAACTCTTATTCCATCCGCCCCCCCGCGTAATGTAAATTTAGTGTTTTTTGTTTGTTCAAAAGTAAAGTCCCGAGGAGACACATTTTCTTGCGCGTCGTCGCGACACAACGAACCTCTCTTTACACCACACAACTTTCCAGCTGACAAACGAAGAAGATCTGCCGCGTGCGATCGCTCTCAGTCGTCAAAATGAACCCGAACATGTTCACGCCGGAAATGATGAGCCAAGCGCAAAAGATGATGGAAAACATGACGCCGCAACAGATGCAACAGATGCAACAGATGGCGAGCAAGATGGGCGGCGGAGTTGGCGGAGGACTCGGCGGGATGCCAAACATCCCACCGGGCGCGATGGACGCGATGAAGAACATGACCCCGGAACAGATGAAACAAGCCGCGGAACAGATGAAGAACATGACCCCGGAACAGATGAAACAACAGATGGAATTCGCTTCGAAACAGGCTCAGGCGGAGCAAAAGTATAAACACGAAGGTTCGAATCGGTTGAAAAAAGCCGGGAACGCGCTCGTCGGGGAAGGGAAGTACGCGGACGCCATCGAGAAGTACGAACGGGTGAGAGAGAATATGAAAGCGTACAGAGATCCGGAGGCGCAAACGTTGAAGAAATCGTGCTTGTTGAACAGCGCGTTGTGCATGAATAAAGTCGGGAGGCACGAAGAAGCCATCGAGAGGTGCGAGGAGGTGTTGAAGATTGAAAATACGAGTTTGAAGGCGTATTATAGACGAGGCCAAGGGTATTTTCAGTTGAAGAACTTAGAGCTGGCGTGGAAGGATTTAAAGAGGGCGGTGAAGTTATCGCCGGAGGATGAGATTGTTCGAGGGGAGTTGGAGAAGTGCGAGGAGGAGATGGAAAAAGCCGGAATGGTGGTGGAGATTAAGTGCCCTGAATTTGACACGTTCGAGAAAGACGAAGGAGAAGAAGGAGAAGGCTTGGTAGATGGCGCCTTCGAGGATGTCGGAGAGGAGCGAGCGTCGAGTGGGACGGCGGCGGCGACTTCCGCAAACGCGGGCTTTCCTCCTCAAATGCCGCCGGGAGGCATGTCGCCGGAAATGATGCAACAAGCCGCGGAAATGATGAAGAACATGTCGCCAGAAACGATGGAAGCGATGATGTCCGTGGCTGCGGATATGCAAGGAGGTGGTATGGGTCCAGATGGCATGCCTACCGCCGATACGATGAAGAAAATGCAAGAGAAAATGGGCGACCCGAAAATGCAAAAAGCTGTGGCGGAGATGATGAAGAACGTAAACCCGGAGCAAATCAAGCAAATGAGTACGGCGGCCGGGATGCCTATGAGCGACAAACAGGCAGAACAAGCCGCGCAGCAGCTCAAGAACGTGAAACCGGAGACTATGCAAAAGTTTATGAAAGTTGCCGCGTTTGGAACGAAATTCTACGGACGATTCAAGACGCAAATCGATTGGATGAACCGGAATCGAAAGTTGACGTTGACGATTGCCGTCGTCGTGTTCGCGGCGTTCCTACAGCAAGTTATTCGATGGTGGCGACGACCAAAGAGTGCAATGAAAGAAGCCATGACTGGCGAAAAATCCGCGGATGAGGAGGCG
>Ga0255756_1001070_pt1 | contig 31843 bp, 22 predicted proteins | sample 011ome_20_FD_179956 | JGI IMG/M metagenome (GOLD analysis project Ga0255756, IMG submission 179956) | Coastal salt marsh microbial communities from the Groves Creek Marsh, Skidaway Island, Georgia - 011509CT metaG (version 2) | ecosystem: Environmental > Aquatic > Marine > Intertidal zone > Salt... | reverse complement strand
TGCTTCAGGATTACCGCTCACAATGGGATCGCTACTGGCTACCGGCTCCTGGCTGCGTATAAAGTCATAAAGATTGTCTGATGAAGGGAAGGGCGCTTCTGCCGGCGGCGTCCACTCAGCCCTTAAAGCTCTAGCTCCGTTGATGGCCTGTTCTTCACGCTCGAACACGACGGCAAGGTAGTTGGCACGACGCACGACGGCAACAAAGCCGGGCATGCCTGAGACAGATGATTCATCGACACTGGCGAGCTGTGCGCCTGCCATCGGTGGACGGATATTTCGTGCATGCACCATGCCGGGGATTTTGACGTCAACGGCCCAGGTCAGTGAACCATCCACCTTTGCCGGGATGTCATAGCGGGGAATCGACTGGCCGATAACCTCCAGATCCTGAGCTGACTTCACCTCGGCAATACCGGTGGTGGCGTTAATGTTTCTGCCAGTAAGAGACACATCAAAACGTCGGCCGCCGATCAGGTCGGCATAGGTGACCGAGCGAGATGGATTCCCGGTCAGCGAAACAATCCCTTTCCTGGCAGTCAGTTCTGCTACTGGGGCGCCCAGTTCATCCGAGGCCAGCTCCAGCAATACACGCCGGGCTTCGGCAGCTGTGCGCCGCATGGGCCAGCCATCCACCTCGATAGCATCAGAGCCGCCCGAGCCGCCCTGGTCGGGTGTGATGTCGGTAGTGCCCATGACCAGGCTGGTCATGTCATAGGCAATATCCAGTTCGTCACACATCATCTGCCGGAATGCTGTTCCCGTGCCCTGGCCGCCATCGGTCTTGCCGACAAAAAAGGTGGCGGTGTTGTCGGGATGAATAACGATCCAGGTATCCAGTTCAAGGTAGTCAGGATCAGGGTAGGGGCCAGCGGATTCCGATGCGGCCTGCGCCAGTCCCTTGCTTGCAGGTATAGCGCTTATGACCAGTGCGCCGGAGGTTTTCAAAAAATCGCGACGTGAGGTTGCGGGAATGGAAGCGCGGATTGCTTCTTCTATTATTCGTGGCAATGCAAAAGGGGATGGTTTCCTTCTCATGATGTGGCCTCCTGTGTATCAGACGCCATCGCATCTATATAAGAAGCAGTGGAGTTGCTGGCCGCTCGCTTGATGGCTGCCTGGATCCGGTAATAACTCATGCATCGGCACAGCACACCTTCCATACCCTGATGTATTTCAGCATCGGTAGGGTTGGGGTTGTTATCCAGTAGCACGCGGGCATTCAGGATCTGGCCATTCTGGCAGTAGCCACATTGCGGGACCTGTTCATCGATCCATGCCTGCTGCAGGGGGTCAAGCTGGCCGTTCTGCGCCAGTCCTTCCAGGGTAGTAATGTTGCCAGTTACTGCCGAAACCGGTGTCACACAGGTACGCACCGCAACACCATCAATAATGGCCGTACAGGCCCCGCACTGGGCGAGCCCACAGCCAAAACGCGGTCCTTTCAGGTCCAGGTCATTACGCAGGACATATAACAGGGGTGTTGACGGATCCACGTCAACTTCTTGAGATGCGCCGTTTATATTGAGGGTGAAGAGAGCCATGTGAATCTCCATAGAAACTTTAAGGCGAAGGATAAGCGTAATTCAAGGAATGCGGGTTTTCAATTGGCAGCTGACCCTAATGATCAAAAACGGTTAATCCTGTTTACACATAAAGCCCAGCTACATAGCCTGAAGACCATGCCCATTGAAAATTGAAGCCGCCAAGGTGACCACTCACATCAACCACCTCGCCAATGAAAAACAGGCCCGGGTGCTGTTTGGCTTCCATGGTCTGGGAACTGAGATAATCCGTGTCCACACCGCCCAGTGTGACCTCTGCAGTGCGATATCCCTCGGTACCCGAGGGTTTCAATATCCATTGATTGACTTGCGCACCAATGGATTTAAGTTTTTGATCGGAAAATTCAGCAAGAGGTTTTTCTGCCAGCTCAGGCCACCACAGGTTCTGTAATTCCAGCACCAGCGCCTTACCAAGTTTCTGTTGAAGGATTGTTTTCAACAGGCTCTTTGGTTTCATGCGCTTTTCTTCACAAAGCCAGTCAATTGCGTCTATATCGGGGAGTAAATTAATGGTGATGGTATCGCCGGGAAGCCAGTAGCTGGAAATCTGGAGTACTGCCGGGCCGCTCAGTCCCCTATGGGTAAAGAGCATGCTTTCTGTAAAGGTCTGTCCGTTGCAGCTGACTTCAATATCCACCGATAAACCGGACAGACGCTCACACAGGGACTTGAAGTCATCAGTAAACATGAAAGGCACGAGTCCCGCGCGACGTTCAGTGAGTTTCAAGCCAAACTGGCTGGCGATGTCGTAGCCTATACCGCTGCCGCCAAGGGTGGGAATGGAGAGGGCGCCGGTGGCAACGACCAGTGAATCACAGGTAAGAATTTGATCTGTACTGGATTCATTCTTGCTGAGGGTAAGACTTAGTTGATAGCGCTTGTGACTTGAGTCATCTGCTGATGGCAGTGCCTTGACGTTATTGATCTCGCAATGGGTCTTGATAGTGACGCCGGCGTTCTCGCACTTGCTGCGCAACATGTCCAGAATCTGTTTCGCTGAATCCTTGCAGAACAACTGCTGATGCTTGCGCTCTTCATAGTCAATTCCCTCATCCTCCACCATCTTGATGAAGTCCCACTGGGTATATCGTTTTAATGCTGACTTGCAAAAGTGCGGGTTGGCTGACAGAAAGTTTTCAGGTTCGACACTGGTGTTGGTGAAATTGCAGCGCCCACCACCGGACATAAGAATTTTTTTACCGATCTTGTTGGATTTTTCCAGCACAAGCACCTGTCTGCCACGCTCGGCTGCCGTCATCGCGCACATTAACCCTGCTGCGCCGGCACCAAGAATGATGACATCGTAGAACAGGTTTCCCGAAAGGTTTTTACTCAAGAGTTTATCGCTAGCAATTTATAAATCAGAAATGACAGTAACCAATCGTGACATTGTAAACAACAAAAGGAAATGCCGTGAGCATCCATATTTGTCCCGGGAGTAATATTGTAGAAATTTGTAATGTCCTTGCTCAGTCTTTTTCTTGAGTATCATCGTTGTATTCATTTTTTCCTTAAACTATATTCGATGAGTCAAGAGGGGAAACAAATGTTCAATCCTGATTCACGCCCGACGTTTATTGCGTCAATTCTTTTTCTTATTGCCTCGCCAGTGTGGGCGCATCACAGCTGGGCGCCCTATGACCTGGAGCGGGAGGTGACACTTGAGGGAAAGGTGATCGAGTACACCTGGGCTAACCCGCATTCCTATATTCAACTGGAAACGACATCCGACGATGGGGAGCTAGAGGTTTGGGAAATTGAAGCGTCCTCGGCTGTGATTATGCGTAATCGCGGATGGGCGGCTGACACTATCGCGGTGGGCGATCAGGTCACTATCTATGCAAACCCTTCATTCAATGCTGGACAAACCATGGCACTTGGAGCGCGTTTGTTAGCACCCGATGGTGTGCTGCGGGAGATGCGCAGGGCCAATCCCAATGCGCCAGCAGTCGTTGTACCCGAAGTCGGTACGGACAGTCTTGCCGGCCTGTGGCGAACCACTATCACGCAGGAGATAAGGGAACATTTCTTTTTCTTTAAGCCAACAGACTGGCCATTGACCGAGGCGGGCCTGCGCGCCTTTGAGAATTTCGAGAACGCTGATAACCCGGGCAAGAACTGTGTGGCTTATGCCTCTCCGTTCCTGATGATTATTCCAGACGCGAAAGTCATTACCCTGGGCGAGGACGAAATAACAATTCGCACAGAGCTTGAAAGTGTTGAACGAGTTATCCATATGAACGTAAGTTCTCATGAAGGTGTTGAACCTTCGGTGCAGGGTCATTCCATCGGACACTGGGAGGGTGATGTGCTGGTGGTTGATACGGCAGGATTTATCGAACACGGTATGGGTAACGCCCAGAAACTGCCTTCAGGTCCGGATAAGCATCTCATTGAACGTTTTGAGTTGAGCCAGAATGGGGCAAGTATTGCCTACAGTTTTGAAATGACAGATCCGGATATTTTCACCGGTTCAGTCAGTTACGAAATGACGTTGGTCTATTCACCGGAATTCGAAATGATTGAAATGCCCTGTGATACGCAAAGTGCACAGCGCTTTTTGGAGCTGTAATAAAGCAATTGCATAAAGTAGTAATGCTGAAGGATCAGGTGGCAACTTTCACAACTTCTGGTTAGGTTGAATCAGGAAAACTGTAAAACTGTATAGAGATGCTTTACTCGAAAAAGAAGATATCTTCCTCCTCTGGACGCTGCATGTGAGTTTTACATCAGGCAGTAGTACTTGTCGATTTCGTCACCTGAATCAGGACAACCCCGACAAACAGGGAGGCGACCACACCGGAAGCGCCCGCAAAAGGGACAACACCCAGTCCCAGCAACATGGCAGCCACATTGAGCAGCAGGGCACCCAGGCCCGCAAGGGCGGACAGCACACCAATGACGCGCCATATCCCGGTGGAAACTGATTGCCAGAGCTCTATTCCCAGTACCAGTGCTGCTACACCCAGCGCTGCTTTAGCGGCGAAGTAGAGAAAAAATGACATGAACAGTACGGGAAAGAAAACCGGATTCGGTGGCTCTTCACCTCCATAGCCGAGCTGGTAGAACATGGTCAGCCCCAATCCTGTCTGGATGACGTTGAATATGCCGGCTACCGCGAGGCATCCTCCGACAAGCGGTTTTTTGTCTATGATAATGAATGCCAAAATTGCAACGACGAACGCCATGAAGGTTTCGATCCGCCAGATGGGATAGGCAATATGAGAATTACCGCTTCCACCGAGTATCACATAAACCAACTGCGTTATCGCCACCACGAATAGTGCAGCCGCGATTAGTTGAGCCGCGCGATTAATTTCCAATTTCACATTTGCCCCCTTGCCAGTCAGGTTGAAAAATCAATTATCTATATATAGTAGCCATAAATGTAGCGGTAATAGCAGTAATAAAGGAGGGAGATCAATTTGCTATACTCTGGCCGCCCAAAATTTTGTATAAGAAAACTATCAAGGAACTATCAAGGGGTCAGAGTCACATTTCCCCTGAAATCTATTTTTCCAATTATTCTTGATCAGCGACCTGTTCGACCATGTATTCGATAGCCCCGATGATTTCCCCATCCGAGAGATCGACACGCTCGCCTTTTTTTGGCATCACGCCGGTGTCGCCGGTGAATCCGTTCAACGCATGTTCTATCAACGTGTCCATGCCCTGGGCAATGCGCGGAGCCCAGGCTTGTGCATCGCCCAAAGCAGGTGCACCGCCAATGCCTGGTGGGGAATGGCAGGCAATACAGACATTGTTGTATACCTGTTCCCCCGTCAGAGGTACAACAAGCTCTTCTGAAGCTGCCAGTGTGGCCTGGCCGAGAACCACGCCGGTGAGGATGCCGAGAATGGGGATGATGCTGTTGGATGATTGATGGTCTGGAGCGCGCATGGAGTTCAGGTGTATTTTCTGCTTCTGAATTTCGGGCAGCACGATTATAGCATTGCGCGTTCAAACGGACGATTGGCTGATACCACTGCAAGGTAGTTTCCCTGGAAAGGACAAGTAACTTACCCTTTACCGAAATTGACAAGAATTAAGGAAGCCTTTGACCAGCTTGCCTGATACAGGCAAAACGCTTATCAATCATGCTATTCTCTTTTTCCCAAAAGCTGGAATTTCAGAAAATAAAAAACAGGGGGTCTGATTTCATGCAAATTCATAGTCGTTTGTTCCTTCTATTATTCCTGACTACAGCCAGTTTCACCGTTAGTGCCCAGGCGCAGATGGCTGCCAGCAGCGGTCTGTGGTCTGAACCATCTACCTGGTCCAGCGGGACGATTCCAGGTGAAGGTGACATAGTCACCATTGGCGAGGGCATGGACATCGTCCTTGATGTCAGTCCGCCTGGACTAAATGGTATCAATCTTAACGGTTCCCTCAGCTTTTCCGATGATGACGATATTGAGCTTACTACCGAATGGATTTTGCTGCGCGGGGAGCTGCATATCGGTAGTGAAAATGATCCTCATACGAGCAATGCCACCATAACCCTGACGAACAATGTCCCGGGGGAAAACATCAACGGCATGGGTGATCGCGGCATACTGGTTGCACTCGGGACCCTGAGTCTGTTTGGAGACCGGGAAAATTCCTGGACAAAATTATCTGAAACCGCCGAAGCAGGTGACACCCGTATTGAGGTACTTGATGCCAGTGGTTGGCGCGTGGGTGACGAGATCGTTCTGGCGTCAACGGATTTTAATCCGCGGCAGGCCGAGAGGCGCCACATCACCCGCATCAGGCGCAACCGCATCACCCTGAATGAGCCGCTCGACTACATGCACTTTGGTGAAATCACTTTCGGCGTCGATGAACGCGGCGAAGTCGGCATGCTCTCCCGCAACATCAAGATCCAGGCATCTGAAGATGCCGAGGACACCTACTTCGGCGGGCATATCATGGCGATGGACGGCAGCACGATGACGGTTTCCGGCATCGAGTTGACCCGCATGGGCCAGCACCTGGAACTTGCCAGATACCCGATCCACTGGCATATCAACGGCGACGTAGCGGGGCAATTTATCAAGAATTCCGCAATTCATGACACCTATAACCGCTGCGTGACCATTCATGGTACCGATAACCTGGTAGTTGAAAATAATGTCACCTACAACACCGTGGGACACTGCTTTTTCATGGAAGACGGTATTGAGAAGGGTAACCAGGTCGTTAAGAACTTAGGTATTCAGACCAAGTGTCATCCCACCCTGCCGTGTGACTCAACTCACCTCGGCCCGGGCCGTCCGCCATCGAATGGACAGAGCTCAGAGCATGTCCTGCTTCCATCAGACAACACAGCATCAACTTTCTGGATCACCAACCCCGATAATATCTACCGCGACAATGTGGCTGCCGGTTCTGATGCGATTGGTTTCTGGTTTGCCCTGCCAGTGCATCCGATAGGAGCATTTGAAGGAACGGAGATCAGTGCGAATACCTGGCCAAGGCGAACCAAAGTCCGGGAATTCAGCGGCAACACTGCACACTCGAATTTTGATGGTTTCATGTTCGACCGTGGCCCCAGGCCCGATAACACGTTCAGTGTTGTCGGCAGCAACTACCACGTCAGCTATGCAGATCCGACTGATACGAACAGCGAGATGCTGGTATCACATTTTGAGGATTTCACCAGCTACAAGAACCGTAACGGCGCTGTATGGGGCCGTGGCGAGTTACATCTGTTCACCAATCTGAAAGTGGCCGACAACGCCATCGGCTATACCCACGCAGCTGCCGCAGTGGGGCGCGCCGAATATACGTCCAAAGTGGTTGACTCATTGTTCGTCGGCGAAACTGACAATATTGGCAATCCCGAAACACCGGAAGAAATTGCTTATGGTCGCAGCATTCCAAACGGTATCCCGGATTTCCCGATACGGGGTTACGAGTATTACGATATGCGTCATGATGTGGTGAATACGACCTTTATGAACTTCGAACCCAACAACATGCGTGATGCTGGAGCACTCTCCTACCTGATGTATACCAGCTTCGGGATGAGTACCGAGAACGCCATCGAGGGCGCGACATTCACCAATGCAAAACCGGTAAGTTATCCGCCATTCGTGCGCAGGTGGGCCTCCGATCTGGGCAGGGGTAATTCCTGGAGAGGCGCGGCGATCCATGACCGGGACGGCTCGGTTGGCGGTGTCCCTGATGCCTACATTGTTCTGGATAACGGTATCGCCTCTGATGAAGAAGCTTGTGAGATCAAGCCGGAATGGGGAGCTGCCGTCTGCGAAGGCGATTTCGGTCACTTCGGCCTCGGCAGCAACATGGGATTCGGCAGTGGGCCCATTACTGATCCGATCATGCTCAGCCGTAACGGCAGGCGATGGGAGTACACCGGGCAAACTACGATACGAAGTGGAGCAGAAGTAAGGGTAGAGACCGGCAGGGAGTCCCTGTCCCTTTCCCTGCGCGAAATGGATGAGGGTTCCTGGGTGATTTTTGAACTTCCCGGATTCGCCGTCGCTGGTGGGGAGGAAAGAGGTAACCTGGCTGCATTAAAGGATGCCACTGGTACCGCGTACTATAGCGATGGCGAAACATTATGGGTCAAGTTTGTAGTTGCAAATGCTGGTGGCGGTTCAGATTCTCAAACCAGTTTGGATGTCAGTAGGTAATTGCAGCCCTGGCGCAAGCTGGAGTTTAAAAATGGGGCAGATCTATTTTTCTCTCGCTGGATGATAGGGTGCGTGCATAAATCTGTTTCCTTTTTGTTGCCCAAGCACTCATCAGAAGGTTATCAATGCCTTCTAGTTGGATAAATGTTGTCTGGCTCCATAAAAGCCAGGTTTGCCAGAACGGGTACAATTGTTAAATATAACTGCCGATGTATCGCTTAAGAATTGGGAATTACGTTCTATGAAAGGCAAGGATTTAACACGCCGTGCGCTCCTGCGCAGTATGGCAATTTTTGGGACGGTCGCAGGCTCACAAAAGGTGCTTGCGAAAAAGACGCACCGATTTTCCACGGTAAAGCGCAGTTTCGACGATCCCTATCTCGAGCTTATTCGACTTTTAAAAGAAGGCTCCGAGATCGAACATGATCTCATGGTGCAATACCTTTACGGTGCCTATGCGCTCAAGCCCGAGTATGCAGGGATTGTCGGTGCGCCGGCGGCGAATGCGGATTCGCTCATGGGTGTCATCATTGAGGAAATGCTTCATCTGCGCGGGGCAAACCGGTTGATGGTGGAACTTGGCGCCGCGCCGGTACTCACGCGCCAGGATTTTCCCTACGAGACAGATCTGTATCCCTTTCCGTTCGAGCTCGCACCGCTGAACTCAGTTCGATTGGCCAAGTACACTTATTGCGAAGCCGATCCGGTTCGACTTGGGCGAGTCAGATCAGTTGAAGACGGTTCGACTTACCTGATCGACAAAATGAAGGTCACTCTTGATGAAGACACCATCTCGGCGAATCATGTTGGCAAGCTCTATGATGCCATTACCACGACGCTGGCCGAACTCAAGGAAATTGGAGACCCTGACATCGATTACAACGCATGGTTCCAGCACATCGGGGATATCAAGGCGGAAGGTGAGCACGGTCACTTCAAGTTTTTCCATTCTCTTTACGAGACTTCCCATCCACTGCTCAAGGACACGCCTGACATCTGGTCGCTTCCCGCTACCGATCCGCGTTATCCGAGCTATGATGTGCCGGTAAATCCGACGGCCTATGATGGTCAGCCCAACAGCATCGAGGATACTGACCTCAGGGCCCTGGCGTGGCTCGGCAATATGAATTACTGGAGCATGATGTTGTTACTGGATTCAGCATACCGGCGCAGTTCCACGCCTGAGGTTGCACTGGCACAAGCCATCATGCTGGGGCCACTGAACTCCCTTGCGCGATACCTGCCGACTAAAGGGGCAGCGGTGCCATTCGACCCGCTTAGCCCGGGGTTCAATCCCGGACTCGACGATGCAGTCAACAAACGCATTACCCGTTTGATGCTGCTGGAGACCCGCGATCTCGCTCGCTCAATCGAGAACCTTCTGCCGGCCGATTTCAATATGGCTATTTATGACCAGTTGCTGAGAGATGTGTGATCCTGCTTATTTTGCATAGCAAAATAAGCGAAAGTGTTTTTGTTACTCTGATCCCTGCTCTTCAAGCGTTGCCAGATAGGCAATCACATCTTCCCGGGTCTTATCGTCAGCAATCAGCATCGGCATGATGGTACCGGGCACCATCGCCATGGGGTTGGCAAGGAAACGATCGAGAGTCTCAGCACTCCACGTGACATTGGCAGCCTTGAGTGCAGAGGAATACCTGGGGAAATCAGGTTGACTGGCGGCTTCACGCCCAACAAGTCCCAGAAGATTAGGCCCCTCCACGGGACCCCCCGATTTCTGCACTGAATGGCAGACGGCACACATGGTGTTGAATATTGCCTCGCCGTGGTCTATATCAGGCTGATTCGGCGAAACATCTGCTGCATGAATGTTCTGCGCCATCATCACTGAAACGATGACGGGCAAGAATCTAATAAAAGGCATTATGGGAATTCTGAACATTGATTTTATTAGGAAAATAAACTGCAATTGGCTTTAAGCGTGTTGATTCCATTGGCTTGAGGCTGCCGGAGTAGGGCAAGCCAGATCCGATAGACTCCAGGGGCGCAGTGTACCAAAATCAGGCGCAGGGCGCGTAATTCCTGATATTTCCTTTTTTTAACGAATATCAGTTATATCATCACCTTCTGCTTAATTAGCGGTAGGATTGTGACTTGTTCGATCACATTTTTGATGAATAAAATAACAATCACTAAAACAATAACTATATATAGGGGCAATATCATGAATTGGTTTTCCCGGGTGTATTTAGCAACCCGTTCATTCACCCAAATTTTTAGCAAGGCTCTGCCTGCCTTTTTTCTTCTCGTCGGTACCCTCGGCACTCTCAGTTCTCACAGTGCATTGGCCCAGGAATCACGCTGGTCCGATCCTGCTACCTGGCCTGGCAACGAGATCCCTGCGGAAGGTGACAAGGTGGTCATTGCCAGTGACCAGGAAGTCATTCTTGATGTTAGCCCTCCAGCACTGGGTGGCTTGACCATTAACGGCAAACTTAGCTTCTCTGATGAGACAGATCTTGAGCTGACCACCGAGTGGATTCTGGTATTCGGTGAACTGGAGATAGGTACAGAGGCCAGCCCCCATACACACAAGGCCACCATCACACTGACTGATAATACCGAAGGCGAACAGCTCATGGGGATGGGCGACCGTGGCATCATGCTTTCGGGTGGTACATTAAACCTGCACGGTAACCGCACTAACAGCTGGACCAAACTGGCCGAGACCGCCGAGGCGGGCAGCAGCACAATTGAAGTGCTCAATGCCGACCAGTGGCAGGTGGGTGATGAGATTGTCCTTGCTTCAACAGATTACAATCCTCGCCAGGCCGAGCGCCGCCATATTACAGCCATCTCTGGCAATGCCATTACTATGGATGAACCTCTGCAATATATGCACTTCGGTGAAATCACTTACGGGGTGGATCAGCGCGGTGAAGTCGGGTTGCTAACTCGCAATATTAAAGTGCAGGGATCCGAAGATGCCGCCGATTCACATTTCGGTGGACACATCATGGCGATGGTCACGAGCAAAATGTATGTCGAAGGTGTTGAGCTTAACCGGATGGGACAACACCTTGAGCTGGCCCGCTATCCGATTCACTGGCATCTTGTTGGTGACGGTGGTGAAGGTCAGTACATCAGGAATGCGGCCATTCACGATACCTACAACCGCTGTGTCACAGTGCATGGCACAAACCACTTGCGTGTTGAAAACAACGTGACCTATAACATTGTTGGCCACTGTTTTTTCATGGAGGACGGTATAGAGCATGACAATGAGTTCGTTAAAAACCTTGCCATCCAGGTCAAGTGCCATCCGTCCCTGTCCTGTGAGCCTACCAATCTTGCCGCGGAAGGTGAGTCCACTGAGGTACGCCAGGACAGCGGACCCAGAGGCCAGAATTCACCCAATGTGCTGCTGCCTTCGGACAATACGGTTGCCGCTTTCTGGATTACTAATCCGGACAACAGTTATGTCGATAATGTGGCGGCAGGAACTGATGCCAATGGTTTCTGGATGTCTCTTGCCGAACATCCGAACGGTGCTTTTCTGGGTTCGGAAGACAGCCTGAATACCTGGCCCCGTCGAACCAATTTCAAGGAGTTCAGAGGTAACGTTGCTCACTCAAATTACGACGGTTTTATGTTCGACCGTAATATCAACGAAGATAATACCTTCGGTGTCACCGGCAGCTCGCACACCGGTCGGGTTGATCCCTCTGACCCGAACAGTGACGCGCTGGTTTCCGTGTTCGAGGATCTGACCACCTACAAGAACCGCAATGGCGGCATCTGGGGTCGCGGTGAAATGCATCTGTTCAGGAACGTGAAGTTTGCCGACAACGCCATGGGTTTCACCCACGCTGGTGGCGGCGGTGAGCACGAGTACACATCCCGGGTAATAGATTCGGTGTTTGTGGGTGAAACCGATAACGTCGGTAACCCAAGCACACCTGAAGAAATTGCCTATGGCCGCACTTTCCCCAAGCCCTCAATGCCAGACTTCCCGATCCGCGGCTACGAGTACTACGATTACCGGCATGACGTCATGAACACCACGTTCATGAATTATGAGGACAATGACACCCGCAAGACAGGTGCAATCTCTCACCTGCTGTATACAAGCTTCGGTGCCAGCTCCAACAATGCGGTGGAAAACGTCAAATTCGAGAACGCCAAGCCTGTGTATTACCCACCGATGGAACGTAAGTGGGGCAACGACAATAATGCAGGCAGCCTGGCCTACAAGACTGCCGTATTCAGTGACCGCGATGGCTCGCTTGGCCTTGGCACCCCTTCCTTTGTCGTTATTCACGATGGAGTCAATGACAGCATTGCTGTTGATGAAGAAGCCTGTGAAATTAAATCCAACTGGAATGCCGCATTGTGCACAGGTGATGTCGGACGCATGAGCTTTGTGAATGGCAAGGGGCTGGGCTTTGACCCTATTAGCTTCGGCGGTGGTTTTGGCGTCGATCCGAGTCTGCCTCCCGTAATTCTGAGCCGCAAGGGATATGAAATCAGCATCCCTGTGGGCACCAACATCAGAGCCGGCACTGAATTCAAGGCAACCACTGAACGCACGGAAATGGAACTCCACGCCATTGAAATGGAAGAAGGTGCGTGGGTGATCGTCGAGATTCCGGAGTTCACTAATGCAGACTCGGGGATGTCTGTGGCTAGCCTGGATGCCCTGCGCAATGCTGATGAAACATCCTACTACAAGGATAGTGACGCGCTGTGGGTCAAGCTGGTCTCTCCTGGAGACAGCGGTCTGGGTGGACACGGCGGTGGTGTAACCATGCATGTCAGCCGGTAAGAAAAACTGAATGATAAATGCCCCTGGAAATCAAGGGGTCAGAGTCATTTGATTTTTAATTCTAGGCAGCCTGTATTCAAAGAGAGCATTTTGATCAAATCAATTGACTCTGACCCCATTTATTCTTTAATTCTGAAAACCCGGGAGGGTAATCACAAGTGAAAACAACAAAAACAATTCGCACAATCAAGTACTGGTCACTCGTCCTGGCAGGCATGGCTTTCGCAGCAGATGTCTCAGCTGCATGCAGTCGCGAGTCACTCCAGGAGTTGACTGACAACTATGTTCAGGCTCAGACGACTGGCAATGCTGCCGTGCTGCCAATGGCGGCTCGCGCATATTACGGTGAGAATGATCGTCCCGTGGACATTACAGAAGGAATGTTATCCCAGGCCATTAGTGCCGATTTCACTCGCAGTTTCTTTGATACAACCCTGTGCGCCACCTTCACAGAGTTTGTGGCCGCCACACATGAGCACCCTTATGTGATTCACACACGTATGGAAGCAAATGATGATAATGAGGTGACTGTCATGGAGTCGGTAGTAACCGATGAAGGTGACTGGGTGTTCGGCGCTGATGTCTATCTTTCCCGGACGCAGGAGGAGGACTGGGGAGTAATCCCTGAAGACCAGCGCGACATGCGAGGCGTTCTCAAGGCAGCGGCCGAGGCCTATATAAACAATTGGGGAGATCCATTTTTGCCAGTACCCCACGCCACGCCTTGCTCCCGGCTTGAGGGTCGCATTTACACGGACACCAGGAATCCGGGGGGGCAGACCTGCACCATGGGCGCATTCCCGCAACCGATTGAGACTGGCAGCCGTCGCTTTGTCATTGATGAAACCATTGGTGCCGTCAGCATCTTCCATAACTTTTCGTGGCTCGATGCCGGACTGGGGCCTTACCATCCGGGCACTCCTGCCAGTCAGCAGTTCCGGGTTGAAAGTGGTATGAATCGCTATATTCACGAGGTGACGGTTTGTACGACATTTGACTGCAGCAGAGGCGGGCCGCCAAGTGGTGAATAATCAGTCTGTTTTGCTTTGAACTACAATAAAAAATTATCGTCAATCTTAAAAGGGGTCTGGTGTGATGCGTTTACACAACCGTTCATTATTTTCTTTACTGGTTATAGTTTTGATAGCCGGTACTGTTTCCGTTGAGGCTGATGCACAGGAACAACGTTGGTCCGATCCTGCGACCTGGCCAGGCAGCAAGGTACCCGCAGAAGGTGACAGGGTAGTGATCGAAAGCGATCAGGAGGTGGTTCTGGAAGTCAGTCCCCCCGCGCTGAATGGACTGACTATCAATGGCAAACTTAGTTTCTCTGACGAAGTGGATCTAGAGCTGACCACTGAATGGATTCTGGTGTTCGGTGAACTGGAGATTGGCACTGAAGCCAACCCACATACCCGCAACGCTACCATTACTCTCACCGATAATAATGAAGGCGAACAGCTGATGGGCATGGGTGACCGCGGCATCATGCTTTCGGGCGGTACCCTGAACCTGCACGGCAATATCACCAATGCCTGGACGAAACTGGCCGAGACTGCCGAGGCTGGCAGCAATACCATTGAAGTACTGGACGCCTCCCAGTGGCAAGTAGGAGATCAGATCGTTTTAGCCTCCACTGACTATGAGCCCCGTCAGGCAGAGACACGTCATATCACAGCGATCAGCGGTAATACCCTCACGCTGGATGAACCCCTGGAATACATGCACTTCGGCGAGATCACCTTTGGTGTGGATGAACGCGGCGAAGTCGGCCTGCTGACACGCAATATCAGGATTCAGTCATCTGAAGATTCGCTTGAGACTTATTTCGGTGGACACATCATGGCGATGGTGACCAGCAAGATGTACGTCGAGGGCGTCGAGTTGACGCGTATGGGCCAGCACATGGAGCTGGCGCGTTATCCGATCCACTGGCACCTGGTTGGTGAAGGGGGCGAAGGGCAGTACATCCGAAACGCCGCGATACATAACACCTTCAATCGCTGCGTGACTGTGCACGGCACAAATAAACTGAGGGTTGAAAACAATGTCACCTACAACACCGTTGGCCACTGCTTCTTTATGGAAGATGGTATCGAGACCGGCAACGAGTTTGTTAAAAACCTGGCGATTCAGACCAAGTGCCATCCCACCATGGAATGCGTGCCCACCAACCTGGCCGCCAACGGCGAGAACGACTTTGAGTATGCGGATCGCATGATCACGCGACGCATCAGCTTCGGTGGCGAGCATACCCTGCTGCCTTCGGATAACACGGTGGCGTCATACTGGATTACCAACCCGGACAATACCTACATTGACAATGTGGCGGCAGGTTCCGATGAGGTCGGTTTCTGGTATTCACTGCCAGTGCACCCCAATGGCGCGTTCCTGGGTTCCCAGGACAGCCTCAATACCTGGCCACTGCGAACTGCAATTCGGGAATTCAGGGGCAACGTGGCCCATTCCAACTTTGACGGGTTCATGCTCGACCGCAACATCAATGAGGACAATACCTTTGGCCTGGCTGGCCCCTCGCATATGCCCCGGGAAAATCCGGCTGACCCGAACAGCCCGCCAGTGATATCAAACCTGGAAGATCTTACTGCCTACAAAAATCGCAATGGTGGCATCTGGGGCCGGGGTGAGAACCACTTATTTCGCAATGTGAAACTTGCTGACAATGCTATCGGTTTTACACATTCCGCAGGTTCCGCCGGTAAGGACCCATTTTCCTCGCTGGTCGTTGACTCGCTGTTCGTGGGTGAAACCGACAACATCGGCAACCCCGGCAACCCGGCAGAAAGGGCGGCTGGCCGCAGCCTGCCGAAGCCCGGTATACCGGATTTTCCGATCCGCGGTTACGAATACTACGATTACCGTGATGATGTGGCGAACACTACGTTTGTTAACTTCCAGGACAATGATACCCGTGGCTCAGGCGCACTCTCATGGCTGTTGTTTACAAGCTCCGGTGTCTATACCGAAAACACCATCATGGGCGCAGAGTTTGTTGATGCCAAACCCGTGTATTTCCCGAAAATTGAAAAAAGATTCGATAACGACAACCGCGGTGGTGTTGCCTATAGGACTGCGGTGATCCATGACCTGGACGGCTCGGTGGGTGGCATGCCTGACTCCTACATCCTGATCCATGATGGCGAAAACGACAGTGTCGCGACAGATGAAGAAGCCTGTGAGATTCAGCCCACCTGGAACGCAGCCGTGTGTGCAGGGGATATCGGACGCCTGTTTTTCAACGAACCAAACAGCGGTTTCCCAGGTTTGGCAGCCGGTTTACCTATCACCATTACCCGCAATGGCAAGGATCACAAAATCACATCCAATCAGAGTAATGTACGCTCCGGTACCCAGATGCGGGTGAATACCGACAGAGACGTACTGCATCTCGCAGTGAGGGAAATGGACCAGGGTGCATGGGTCATCTTTGAACTGCCGGGGTACGACCATGCTGTCAGCGGTATACAGCAGAACAGCATGGAAGACCTGCGCAATGCCAGCCTCACCTCATGGTACAAGGATGGCGATACCGTTTGGGTCAAGCTGGTGGTCAGCGATGTCCACTATCCGGGCCCTGTGCTTGAGCCGGTTGGCCAGCTGGTTGCCCAGACCACCATTAAGATCATTCGGTGATCTGAACTCGAGATATGCTGGCTAGGCAGGAATAACGGCAATTTGCGTCTAACAGGTATAAAATCCGGGCTGGATGAGGGCGTCGCAAATTGCCTTTTCACAGAATTGTCTCAATTAGGCACTTTGAGGGAAATTTATTCTGTTTTATCTTGTCGGCATAAAGCCATTAAAAATCAGGTCAGGGGAGGCTAACGACATGCGATCAAGAAATCGTTTATACGTTCTTTCATTTCTCGGAACACTTTTTTTCACGGCCAGTACTCTGGCGCAAGCTGCTTTGTGGTCCGATCCTGCCACCTGGCCAAACAACACGGTTCCAGCGGCAGGCGACAGGGTAGAGATACCTGCTGAAAGTGAAGTCATTCTTGATGTCAGCACACCAGCGTTGGGCGGTCTGACGATCAACGGCAAGTTAAGCTTTGCTGATGACGCCGACCTTGAGCTGGCCACCGAGTGGATCCTGGTGTTTGGTGAACTGGAAATTGGCACAGAAGCCAGCCCCCACACACACAAGGCCACCATCACTCTCACGGATAACAATGAAGGCGAACAGCTCATGGGTATGGGCGACCGCGGCATCATGCTTTCCGGTGGTACCCTGAACCTGCATGGCAATCGCACCAACGCCTGGACTAAGCTGGCCGGGACTGCAGAGGCTGGCAGCAACACAATCGAAGTTTTAAATGCCGACCAATGGAAAGTGGGTGACGAGATTGTTCTCGCCTCGACAGATTACGATCCGCGCCAGGCCGAAACACGTCATATCAGTGCCATCAGTGGCAATTCCATCACATTGGACGAGCCGCTGGAGTACATGCACTTCGGTGAGATCACTTTTGGGGTGGATCAACGCGGCGAAGTGGGTTTGCTCACACGCAACATCAAGGTGCAGGCATCAGCTGATGCAGAGCAATCGTTTTTTGGCGGCCACATCATGGGCATGGTGACCAGCAAGTTGTATGTCGAGGGTGTTGAGCTCTATCGCATGGGCCAGAACCTGGAACTAGCCCGCTATCCGATCCACTGGCATCTGGTCGGTGATGGCGGCGCGGGACAGTACGTCAGGAACACGGCGATCCACGATACCTACAATCGCTGCGTAACAATACATGGCACCAACAACGTGCAGGTTGAGAACAATGTGACCTACAACACCGTGGGCCACTGCTTCTTCATGGAAGACGGTATCGAGACCGGCAACGAGTATATTAGTAACCTTGCGATACAGACCAAGTGTCATACTTCACTGCCTTGCGATCCGACCAACCTCGCACCGTTCGGCGCGTCCCCGGATGGACTGAATTTCAAGACCACCGGTCAGGACTCTCCCGAAATCCTGATTCCTTCGGACAATACGGCGTCGTCATTCTGGATCACCAATCCGGACAATACCTATCGCGGCAACGTGGCCGCAGGGTCAGACTCGACGGGTTTCTGGTTTGCTTTCCCTGTTCATCCAACAGGCGCGTTTGAAGGGTCGGAGGACAGCCTGAACACCTGGCCGCGTCGCACTCAATTCCGCGAGTTCAAGGGCAACGTTGCCCATTCGAACATTGACGGATTCATGGGCGATCGTGCTCCCCGGGCCGATGGCCATTTTGCTGTTGGCGGCTACATAGCCCTTGCTGATCCTGCTGACGAGAGCAGTCCCCAGGTAGAAGACGTTATCGAAGACTACACGGCCTACAAAAACCGCAACAGCGGTATCTGGGCCCGCGGTGAAATGCACGTCTACAAGGGAATGAAGATGGCTGACAACGGCATCGGTTTTACCCATGCGTCAGGTAACTTCAATAACTCAGCGTTTACCTCGCGCGTGGTTGATTCGCTGTTCGTGGGTGAGTCAGGCAACATCGGTAACCCCCGCACTCCTGAAGAAATTGCCTACGGTCGCAGTTTGCCGCAGCCAAAAATTCCGGATTTCCCGATCCGTGCCTACGAGTTTTACGATTTCCATCATCAACTGGACAACAACACCTTTGTTAATTACCAGGACAACGACACTCGTAAAACAGGGGCGATTTCCTACCTGCTGTTTACCAGCTTTGGTATGAGTTCCAACAATTTTGTTGAGCGTTCGACATTCGTCGATGCCAAGCCGGTATATTTTCCACCAATTGATAACAGGTGGAGTAATGATGATTACGGCAACATTATCTACATGTCCTCGGTGTTCAATGACCGTGACGGCACCATCACCGGCATCCCCGATTCCTACATCATTAATGAGACCGGGATTGATATGGATGACGCCTGTGAAGAAAGACCCACCTGGAACGCCGTGGTGTGCACGGGTGATATCGGACGGATGAATCTTGGTGGCGGCGGTATCCTGGGCTTCAGTTTTGGTGGTGGTCCTCCTCCCACTGAGTATGAGATAGCCCCGGGGGGTGGTCGCATCAGGGGAACTTTCCCTCCTTCAATACCTATCATGCTTAGCCGTAATGGCCATGAGTTTGTCTCGAATGGGGAAAGAAATGTTCGTGCCGGTACCCAGTACAAGGTTACGACCGAAAGGGACACCCTGAACATCAGGCTGAATGAACTGGATAAAGGCTCGTGGGTGATGTTTGAGCTGCCGGGTTTCACTGAGGCAGCCTCGGGAACAGAGCAGGGCAGCCTTGATGCATTGCGTATGGCTGAAAGCACATCCTACTTTAAAGATGATGACGCCTTGTGGGTTAAAGTAGTCTCCACCGGCGACATTCCCGGCAGAGGCCCGGGTCAGGGTCCCGGCCAGGGAGTAAGTGTCGAGGTTAGTCGTTGATCTGAGTCTGCAATCACTTCTATAAATAAAAACGGCGAAGCATTAAAACTTCGCTGTTTTGCGTTATGCGTGGGGCAATTGAAATTATTACGGGTCAGCCCGGTCACTAATACTGAATCTAAATAATGCGTCAATTAATGTCAGAGGAATTCAGTATGTATAGGAAAGTGATTCTTTTAACGGTTGGACTGGTATGTGTCACAGCAATACCTATTACATACGCCGCCAATGCGGATAGTCGGTGGGCAGATTACAAAAACTGGACGAAGCTGAATGCCAAACCTATCACGGGAGATCACACTGGTGTGTTAGGTAAATTACATCGTGGCAGTGATGGTGTTCGCTTTGTCTATGTCAATGACATTGGTGCTGCAGCAAGCCAGGCCTGGTAACCAAGCAGCCCGGCTGCCGAATCCCCGGCCTGGCTAAGAATAGCTTCCAGTCTTGCAGGGTCGAACGAATAGAAAGCATCGATCATGGCCTCAGCTGTTTCAAGGTCTGATGTTTTTTCCGCAGGTGGATCTGGTTCGTCCATGGTCACTTCAGGCTCACTGGAGCAGGCGGTAATTCCAAGAAGACAAAGTGCTGACACTGCGGCACATTTTTTTGATGATTCGAACATGGGTAATTCTCCGATTGTATGGTCATTATTTGCCAGACCTTTAATTCAGCAAATGGAGTGGGGCATGCCTGATTCTTTAACAAGCACACCCGTGTTTAATGTAATGCTGCAATTGGTATGCCAAAGAGGGAAGGAATAAAATCTTTTATTTTACAACCACTTGTGAGACAGGCTTTGAAGCATTATGCACTTAATCGATGCTTTTTTATTCTGGATGCACCGATTTATTAGCTGGCTTTCTGTCTTTATGAATCTTCAGGTTCTTCGTCAGGTTCACTGACTTTCTCACAGGTATCCGGCAGGTACCTGCCTGGCAGGGAGTGATTGCTAATAGTGTCTGCCATGCAGTCCCAGATGATGGATCCGTCTTCCTGAACCCTGGCGATTAACAGAAACGCCGACTCCGTCTCTACAAATCGTTTACCAAATGCGCTCAGATCCACCGACCCCATGAGTGTGCCTGTGCGCAGGGGATCAGAATCGGATTCACCGAAAGCTCCCGGCAGCCAGGTCAGGTTCTCCAAAACACCGGCAGGAATGAACTCTTCCAGACCAGCATCTGCACCAGATTGAGGCATTTCCCCGTGAGTATTGTAATACTCGACGATGCTTTCTTTCAGCGATTCTCCCAGAGCGAGCGCTTCCGAAACTTCTTTTTTCAGGTTGTAGTTGAAGTATTTTCCAAAGATTACGGCCGAAACCACAATAACTATAAGGGCATAGGTGAACATTTCCGCAGTGGTGACGCCGGTCTGCAGTGACTCATTCTTTATTTCTTTCATCGAGCTGAATCCAAATTTTCCAAAGTTAATTGCATTGCACCGTCTGCAGGTGCAACCAGTTCTGTTTAAATTGCAAAATCCGTACCAGAAGGCGTTAAAGAGTCCATCACAACGCCCCCAGATTACATCAAATTATTAAATAGGAGACAGACTCATAATTCCCGGTATTGGCCGTAAATTCTTACCTTACTTTTTCAACAACAAATTTGATTTATTCGAGTTTTTAGTCTTACTGAGGTGGTAATTTGTCGATATTCACAAACTGAGCATGTAGCATGAAATAAAAAAGTGCTGTATTTCGTATACATTTCACTAAAAAGAAGGGGCTGCAAGACCTGCTATGACAATCTCCGCCAAAATTCCGGAAAACTTCGAAAGTATCTTTGCTGCAGCAGAGAAAACAGTTTCAGAGTACTTCCAGCTTAAATCGTTTCGCCCTGACAACGGCTCTATCGAAATTGCTGGAGATCGCTATATCCTGCTGCGGGGCGCTTCTATTTCTGTCGAATTTTTCCAGCTCTGTCGGAAGCTGTTTGGTGAAGAGAATGAAACTGAGGCAGACATGTTCGCCTCCAGTTTGCTGTATGAGCTGGCCCATTCGATTGGTATTTCTGATGCCAGGCGCTTTCATGAAAAAATGAAGCTTGAAGACCCTGTGTCGAAATTATCCGCTGGACCCATTCATTTCTCTTATTCAGGCTGGGCTTTTGTGGAGATAGATGATGAGTCAAGCCCCAGTCCTGACGAAGATTATTTCCTGGCCTATTCTCATCCTTATTCCTTTGAAAGCGATGCCTGGCAAAAGGCCGAATTGACACCCCATAACCCGGTCTGCGTAATGAATGCCGGGTATTCAAGTGGCTGGTGCCAGGAGAGTTTCGGTATGCCGCTGGAAGCAAGAGAGCTAACTTGCTGCGCTCTGGGTCATGACAAGTGTCAGTTTGTGATGGCAACACCGGAAAATATCGCAAGTCGCATTGCACTGTACCTCAATGACCACCCCGAATTTATAAGCGTGGATCATCAAAGACATGGGCCAGACTTTGGCTTGTTAAACAAGTCCGAAGTGGGGCAGAAGCCAGGCTTCACTGACTTGCTCAGTGAACATCTCTTTACCTATGCCAGAAATCTGGAATCCACTAAAAAAATTCTCGATCATAAAGTGCAAATGTTAGAGGAAAATGAGGAAAAATTTCGCTCCATATTCGAGCAGGCGGCCGTTGGCATCGCTCGCGTCGGGCCAGACGGAAGTTGGCTGGAGGTCAACGACAAGATTTGTGAGATTGTTGGTTATTCAAAAGATGAATTACTTTGTCTGACTTTTCAGGACATCACCTATCCTGACGACTTGCAAACCGATCTGGATTTTGTACAACAATTATCGGACGGGGTTATCGACCATTATTGTATGGAAAAGAGATACATAAAAAAGGATGGTGAACTGGTCTGGATAGAACTCACCGTGTCGTTAACCAGAAACCCGGATGGTTCTCCAAAATATTTTGTGTCAGTAGTCGAAGATATCTCGCTGCGAAAACAGTACGAGGAGGAGCTCAGTTACCGTTTAACCCATGACTTTCTGACAGGCCTGAATTCACGCGGTAGCCTGGATGCAACAATAATAAAAGAGGTAGAGCGAGCCAGCCGCTACGGCCGCCCCCTGTCATTGTTGATGGTGGACATTGACCATTTCAAAAAGGTAAACGATGAACATGGTCATCAAAATGGTGATCTGGTACTGCGCGAAGTGGCCAGGATTCTATCCAGTTCGATTCGAGGCTGTGATACTCCTGGCCGTTTTGGCGGAGAAGAGTTCATCGTCGTGCTGCCGGAATTGGATGTGACCGAAGCGGGCCAAACGGCAGAGCGAATTCGCAGCAAGATTGAGGCGCATCCCTTCAGCATTAAGGATGGTCAGATTCCGATTACAGTGAGTATCGGTGTAGGTGTTTTGTCAGAAGATACCAAGAACAGTAACGACCTGGTCAAAGTTGCGGACGACGCTATGTACGAGGCAAAACAGGCAGGCCGTAACTGTGTGAAATGCCATAAATAGGTGTTAAAGTCATAATTCTCATATGATCATTTACTGCAGAGTGGATAAACTAACAACAAAGACCTAAAAGAAAGAGTTAAAAGAAAGAGTTAAAAGAAAGTGACTGAATATGAGCAATGAACCAAACAACGAAAATGACAACAAAAGCGTTGCCCACACGGGGATAATAAATGGGCCTTCAGCCCTTATGCTAGCTTTATGGCTATTGGTGATTCTGGGATTTTCCGGCATCACCGCCTTTGAAATGTTGTCCTCCCCAACTGTGCTTGGCATTATCCTGGTTGCCGCAGTTGGTGTAACAGTGTGGAGTGCTTTCAGATTTTTCTCAGACAAGGATAAAAATTTCTGAGCACAGTGCCTGGAAATTTCCAAGGGAAAATAATTACCAATTCAGCAGATATTATTTTCTGTATTACGGCAAGTTGGATGCCATATTATTTTTCAGAAAATCGATGATGGTATTCCAGTCAGGCATGTAATTCTCAGGCTCACTGCTACTACAGCCATCGCGTTATGTTGACTGCCGCGTTGCTCCACTTCTGACTTCATCATCAGTGATAAAAGTATGTGCTGGACCGTGCCCGGCCAGGGGCAAACTGATAAAAGTCGCATCATGGCAGGCTTCACTCAATGTTCTGTAAAGCAATTCACCCTGCGCTGGTGGTACCAGGGGATCAGCACCACCATGAAGAATCAGGAAAGGTGGGTCCATTTCAGAGATGTATTGCGTTGGATCAGCGAGCAACACTTTTTCAGGGCATGTCTGAATCTGGCAGCCTAATTCAGCATGGGGGCCAGCCAGCCAGCAAAATCTTTACCGTTATCAGCCAGCCAGGCAGAACCGCCACTCCAGATAATCACTGGAACAGGGCTGTCTGTTTCCGGAAGGTACAGGTCCAGTAAATGCCCGGCACTGCCCTCCGGGTCTGCAGGAGCGTAGGCAATGTCAGCAAAAGTAGGGGGAGGACCGGGAGGTGGCGCAAACTGACGCATCACTGTAAAGCCAATGCCGAGGATGACAACTAGTAAGAGCAAGTACTGACAAAAGGATAATTTTTTTTATTTTTAGATATTAATAAAAAGGAGAGAGCCACTGTATATCAGATAAAAAAAGATTAGCCAACTTGAAGGCTGAATCAAGTCCGTTGAGGACTGCCGCGACTGACTGAAAACAAGGATGTGCGGGTTTACAAATAGCGAAACCCGAAGTGGCACGAGCATTGAAGTGAGCCGATAAATACTACACCTGGTACGTTTTTTTATGCTAATTTCGGTAGCCTGGAAACGAAACCCCAAACCAATAGTATGAAAAGGGATAAGGTCATGAAATCTGGTCGTTTTTTCATTCTTTCATTACTGGCATCAGCCTGCTTTACCTTCAGCGCCCAGGCCCAGGAAGCAGTGAGAAGCGGACTCTGGTCTGATGATTCCATCTGGTCAGGCGGCGAAGTGCCGCAATCTGGTGGCAGAGTCAGTATCGGTGATGATGTTAATGTCGTGCTCGATGTCAGCCCTCCCGCTTTGAATGGCATCACCATCAACGGCAAGCTTGGTTTCTCTGATGAGTCCGATATTGAATTGATCACCGAATGGATCCTGGTGTTTGGCGAGCTTGAGATCGGCACCGAAGCCAGGCCTCACACATCCAATGCGACTATTACCCTCACCGACAACGTCAGGGATGAGCAGCTGATGGGCATGGGCGACCGCGGCATCATGCTCTCTGGCGGCACGCTGAACCTGCACGGTAATCGCACTAACGCCTGGACCAAGCTGGCCAGCACTGCGGAGGCTGGCAGCAGCTCAATCGAAGTGCTCAATGCCGACCAGTGGCAGGCAGGAGACCAGATTGTTCTCGCGTCAACAGATTACAATCCGCGCCAGGCCGAAACCCGCTATATCGCAGCCATCAACGGCAACACCATTACGCTGGATGCTCCCCTGGAATTCATGCACTTCGGTGAGATCACCCATGGCGTGGATGAGCGCGGTGAAGTGGGACTCCTGACCCGTAACATCAAGGTTCAATCATCTGAAGATTCGCTTGAGACCTGGTTCGGTGGCCACATCATGGCGATGATCACCAGCAAGATGTATGTTGAAGGCGTTGAGCTGAACCGCATGGGGCAAAACATGGAACTGGCCCGCTACCCGATTCACTGGCATTTAGTGGGTGATGGCGGCAAGGGTCAGTACATCAGGAACTCGGCAATCCACGACACTTTCAATCGTTGTGTGACTGTCCATGGCACCAACGACCTGCGCGTCGAGAACAACGTGACCTACAACACCGTGGGCCATTGTTTCTTCATGGAAGACGGCATCGAGCACGGCAACGCATTCGTTAAAAATCTCGCGATCCAGGTCAAATGTCATCCCAGCCTGGAATGTGTGCCGTACAACCTTGCACCAAACGGTGAGATTGATGCGGAGAATCGTCAGGCCCTCAGGCGTATCAGCATGTCCGGCGAGCATACCCTGCTGCCTTCCGACAATACGGTGGCGGCATACTGGATCACGAACCCTGACAATACCTATGTGGACAACGTGGCGGCCGGTTCTGATGAAGTCGGCTTCTGGTTTTCCATGCCGGAGCATCCCAATGGCGCGTTCCTGGGTTCGGAAGACAGCCTCAACACCTGGCCACGCCGCACCCCGTTGCGTGAATTCCGGGGTAACGTGTCACATTCCAACTACGACGGTTTCATGTACGACCGCAACATCAATGAAGATAACACCTTCGACCTGTCCTTTACCGCGTATACGCCGCTGGAAGATCCTGCTGACCCTCATAGCGAAATGGTGGAATCGCACTTCGAGGATCTGACTGCCTACAAGAACCGCCATGGGGGTATCTGGGGCCGTGGTGAGCTGCACGTATTCAGCAACGCGAAACTCGCTGACAACGCCATTGGCATGACACATTCAACCGGCACCTTCGGCAGTGAACGCTTTACCTCGCGGTTGGTTGATTCGCTGGTGGTGGGCGAAACCGACAACATCGGCAATCCCAGGACACCGGAGGAAGTTGCCTATGGCCGCAGCCTGCCGAAGACATCCATTCCGGATTTCCCGATCCGCGGCTACGAATACTATGATTTCCGTCATGAGGTGGTGAACACGACATTCGTGAATTACCAGGACAACGACCAGAGAAAAACCGGCTCGCTGTCCTGGCTGCTCTTCACAGGCGCGGGGGTTACCACCGAAAACACCGTTAGTGGTGCGCAATTCGTCAATGCCAAGCCGGTGTATTTTCCGAACATCGATGCCCGGTTCGACAGTGACAACCGGGGTGCAGTGGCCTACCGGAGCCTGGCGATCCACGACCTGGACGGCTCGGTGGGTGGCATGGGTGACGCCTACATCCTGCTCCATGATGGCGAGAATGACAGCGTCGCGACTGATGAATCCACCTGCGAAATTCAACCCTCATGGAATGCTTCAGTATGCACCGGTGATGTCGGACGGTTGTATTTCAGGCCGGCTCAGGTACCGAGCCCCGCTCCCGCTCCCGGGGCATTACGAGGCGGCTTCGGCTTCGGCTTCGTCCGTCCAACCTTTACACCTCCTCCCCCCGGAGCAGAGCGGACTGCGCCACCCCCGCCGCCGGCGCCAATCGCACTGGTTCGCAATGGCAAGCAGCACAAAGTCACGGCCAACCAGAGTACTGTGCGCACTGGCACCGAGATCCAGGTACTGACAGAGCGTGATGAAGTCTCTCTCAGTTTGAGTGAAATGGACCAGGGCTCATGGGTCCTGTTCGAACTGCCGGGTTTCACCAGCGCTACCACCGGAGCGGAGCAGGGCAGCCTGGACTCATTGCATGCAGCGGACGAGACCTCCTTTTACAACGACGGAGAGTCCATGTGGGTCAAACTGGTAGTGAGCGAGCCCCTGGTCATACCGGTAAGGTCATCGAACATGCAGGCCAGTATCACGCTCAGCCGCTAGCCTCTATGTCACAAAAAAAGTCCCCTGGCATGCATGCCGGGGGTCATCTTGCCAAAAAATCATGGCATTCTCTGTGGCCCGTTTGCGGGGTTGGATTTTATCCCGTTTCCACGGACAATTTAGTTAAGAGTGATTTCTGAGTTTTGGTTGTTCCATTCTGCCTCGTTTTGGTCATCATGGTATTGGCGGATCCATCGGTATGGGCGATCCCGATGCAAAGATTGGCTTTTCCTACTGCTGCAACAAGATGCATGCTGTTGGAACAAATGGGCCGAGGGCGGCGCATCTGATTGATGCTTTATACTTGGTCGATTAGTAACTTTTGGTTGAATATTACTTTGTAAGTATTTTAGTAGTTATATTCTGCCAAGATCTTAAAAAATATAACTTGAAGTTAAATATTAAAAAAATCGCTGTAAAATTCTCAAGATATTATTAGCTTTCACTAAGTGCTTTACCGTAATCGCTAAGCACTTGATACGCAATTTTTGAGTTTAGCGAAAACATTTCCGCATAGCTGTTGACTATATCGTATTCGGCATTGTCTACAAGCGACTCCAATTCTTTGCATAAATCTGAAAATGTAGAGAGACCCAGTGTTTTAGATGACGATTTTAAGCTATGAAATAATATTTTTTTTGCATCGGTATCATTTTCTGCGGTAAATTTCACAAGAGATACCTCGACATCCTTCAATTGGCTACATAGCGTTTCCACGAGTTGCAAAATTAAATCTTTATCATTGCCTAAATAGTTAATAATTTCAGTTTCATCAATACTAATTTTAGAGCTGTCAAATTCATCTAACTTAGTAGTATTGTTTTTGTCTATTTCTAGCTTTGGTGAATCAGTCATATCGTTAATCACGTTAAATATGGTATTCAATAAATCTGCACTGGTAATTGGTTTTGGCAAATATGCATTAAATTTATAAAGTCGCTGCAATTCACCAATTAATTCTTTACTTGCAGTGGAAGCAATTACAGGAATTTGATTATATGAGGATTTCTGACTCCTAATACGGTGAAGAAGTGATATGCCATCCATATTAGGCATATATATATCTGTAATGATTAATGAGAAATTTTCATTTTTGAGACATTCCAAAGCTTCTTTACCATCCGAAACGGTATGATGATTAATTTGGAAATTTGTTAAATGTGATTCATATACTTTTCTATTAATTTCATCATCATCAACAATAAGTATATTTAGGTTGAGAGGCAGACCATCAAGTAATCTCTGAATATTTGGTGTCTCTGCAATGCTTGGTTCTGTGCTTTCAGCACTACATTGCCTGGCAGTAAGGTTTATAAAAAAAGTTGTACCTTTTCCTAATTCACTTTCAACCTTTATGGAACCCCCCAACATTTCGATTAAGTTCTTGGTTATATACAAACCAAGGCCGGTTCCGCCAAAAGTAGAAAGGATGGAAGTATTTGCTTGCTTCCATGGCTCAAATATATCGTTAATTTCAGACTCTTTAATTCCAATTCCGTTATCAGAAATATTGATATCAATTGATACATTATTGTCCGAAGCTGGTTTAGCTTCAACTGTAACTATTACTTTACCGCTGTAATCTTGTTTGCTACTAAATTTGATTGCATTAGAGGCAAGATTTGAAATTATCCTACTTAATTTAAGATCATCAATTAATATATTTTCATTTTTAATTTTGCTGTTATATCTTAAGTCTATATTTGTATCAGTATCCTTTGCTGAATATTCAATTTGTGAAAAGCAATTTTCTACAAATAATTTGAAATTAGTAGGGACTGGTTTAATTATAGAAAGACCTCTGTCAATCTTTTGAAGATCAAGCATATCATCCAGAAGTGATGATAATTTGATACTTGCTTTAATTCCTATGTCAGCCTTACTTTTGATATCTGCCTTGTCTGATTGATTCTTTATTATTTCCAATATGCCTAGTATGCCATTTAAGGGCGTACGAATTTCATGAGAAATACCTGCCAAGAAATTAGTTTTTGTTTCAAGTGCGTCTTCAGCGACTTGTTTAGCGTTTGATTTTTCCTTGGCTATGATGGCTTTTTCTATGGTGAGTTTGATTTGGGATTGAATATTTTTTAAATCAGCAAGCTCCGGTTTACTATGATTCTTTGGATTACTGGAATAATCGCCAAGCAGTAAATGATAATTTGAGTCGTCAATTAAATTGGGAAATAGAACAAGAGAATTTATCGCCATGGGATTTAGGGAGGGTTCATTAGCGAAAACATTAATTCCCGATAAGAAAAATGTATAGGTGTTATTTGAAGCGTTGTCTATGTAAAAGGGATCAGTTTCATTAGTTAATGAATAGGATAATAGGTTCCAGTTAACCGCATTATTCAGGTCCAATGCATTTTTAATTTCAGAGTACTTGCTCGCTATCCTAATTAATAATAGCTCATCATAAAAACTAATATTTTTTGAATCTGGGATTATGATGCCAAAATCCTTATTGAAGGCATGTATTAATATCTTGGCTATAGATTCAATTATTTTTTCAATTTCCAGATTACTTGTATCTATCTCTGCAATATCTAGACAGACCTGTTCTATTTTCAATAATTTCTCAATTTTGAGGGAATATTCTATCTCTTTGGTAATGTTGGTATTCGTACCAATCATTAAAATTGGTTTGCCTGCTGAGTCTTTTTCAATGACTTTTCCTCGACCTCTGATCCAGATCTTCTCATTTTTGCTATTAAGATAAGAATGAGTGCTCACATATTCCGATAATTCGCCTTTAAATATTTTTAGCGAAATCTTACGGAGTTCATTTGCGCCATCAGGCACCCTATCTAAAAGATGTTGGGCTCTTGTGATTAAGATTGCTTCTGGATCATTACTAATTAGTTTCCATCGCTCATCCAAATAAATCCTTCCAGTTTGTATGTTCATTCTCCAGAAACAAATTTGGGAATTTTCAAGAGCTAAATTAGTTTGATTATTCTGGTGTATCAACTTTTGATTGGATTCTTCAATAGTTTTTGTTGCTAGATACATTTCATTTTCAAGTCTAATACGTTCTAGGTTTAAATTTTTGTAGTAGATGAAATATAGAAAGGCAAACAAAAAGCTAAATAATGAATATAGTGGCGTAAATACCGGAATAGATAGCGGATGCAGAGATACTAAAAAAATACTATCGTAAATAATTAATTCTTCCTTAAATTCATTTTCATTTGGTGTTATCTCTTCTCCATATATCTTTACGACTGAAAGAGAGACGGCGTCTGTCAAAAATATATTTACGCTGTAATCATCAGTTGCCAGATCACCAAGAATATTTGAAACCATTTCATCTATATCAAGTACAACTGAGACGAAACCCAAAAAATTATTATCAAAATCGAATATCGGAGTTCTGACTATAAGTCCGCGGCCACCTTGAATAAGATCAATGGGGCCTTGTAGCACAGTGGTTTTTCTTTGCAAAGATAACAATGCATAGGGCGAATTATTCGGGTCTGTTAGTAAGTCTAGCCCTATAATTTCTGAGTTAGACGCGCTATTGGTAATGAATGATATTTTCCCTTCAGGTGCAAATTGAACACTTCGAATAAAATCAATATTTCTGGAGATTGATGAAACTATTGCCTCGAAATTATTTTCGTCTATCTGTACAGTATTCTCTTTAATAATGCCTGCTAATGATTCCGCTATGCTGGCTCGATTTAGGATCGATCTACGAATAGACTCTGAAAGGCCCCGCGTTGAATTTACCAACCTGGCGTTTTCTAATCGGGTTTCTGTGCTGAATCGGTAAAGGTCGAAAAATATACACAAAAATACTATGACAATAACGAAGGCCCAACCTAGCCTAAATATACTTGGTAACTTACTCATTTAAAATATCTGCTTTGGTTCTAGAAATAATTTGGATAAATTCATTTATCAATATAGGTGGAACATTCAATTCATTTAGTGTTTCAGATAAATTATAAATTATTGCCGAAAAATGATTCTCATCTAAGAATAGATGCTTATGTGCTTCTCGAAGAGGCTTTCCATGATATTCATCGGGGCCGCCAAGTAAATAAGATAAATGGTCAACTAATTTCTTATTTAATTCCGGCAGATTCGTCGTCTCAAAAAATGGAGACAAAACTGGATCAGCAAATATTTTTCTATGAAAAACAGTCACGCTGGCCTCAACAGCTTCATGTCCGCCAATCCGTTCATAGAGACTTTTCTCATTAGTTTGCATAAAACATCCCCTGATTTCTTTGCTAAATCCTAACTATATATGAATTTTGTGAGGTCTCTGATACTTACATAATATATTCACAATGTAGTCGTTGAAGCCTATGTGACTGCTCTATAATATATTGAGTCTGCTCCAAAACTACTATTGATCAGTGAAAATGAAGTTACAAAGAGTATTTGTTATAGATGATGATAGCTTCCTTCAGGAATTAGTCTCCCATCAATTGAAGAAATTAGACGTACAGGAAGTACTTACCTTTTCTGATCCTACAAATTGTTTAGATAGTCTAGTCAACAAAGATCAGCATCCACAGATAATATTGCTTGATCTAATTATGCCTAATATGGATGGAGTTGAGTTCCTCAGACTGCTCCAGGAATATGACTTTCAGGGTGGTCTTGTTTTAATGAGTGGTCAGGATAAAAAAGTACTACAAAGCGTTGAAGGGCTAATACAAACTAGAAATATTAATTATCAGGGGACTATAGAAAAGCCTTTTACTTTTGAAGCAATCAAAAAAGTTATAAAAAACTTCCATCCGACATTGAATTCTGAAAAAAAAGTACAGGTAGCTGATTACGATATTCAGAAATCCGAATTAATTAAAGCACTAGGTAACGAAGAGCTTATAAATTTTTACCAACCCAAAGTGAGCTTCCAGACCGGAAAAATTACTGGATTTGAAGCATTAGTCAGATGGCAACATCCAATTCATGGGCTTTTATATCCTGATTCATTTCTCAAATATTTTGAACATTTCTCGTTGCTAAACGAGCTAAGTCAAGCCGTTATAAAAATGG
>Ga0255756_1001058_pt1 | contig 32067 bp, 31 predicted proteins | sample 011ome_20_FD_179956 | JGI IMG/M metagenome (GOLD analysis project Ga0255756, IMG submission 179956) | Coastal salt marsh microbial communities from the Groves Creek Marsh, Skidaway Island, Georgia - 011509CT metaG (version 2) | ecosystem: Environmental > Aquatic > Marine > Intertidal zone > Salt... | reverse complement strand
ATTCAACCTGTTGGTTTTGTGATCTTCCGCAAGAAGAACCCGCAATTGGAAGGGTTCAGACCCCTCATCTTTGATGCCAGGCGGATTGTCCGCCTGCAACGGAACGGCAGGGTGCGCAGGTTTGATGGCAGCCTTTGGTTTTTGCAACGCTTTTAACAGGCTTAAACAAGAAAAAACCAGCTCAGATGACAGCGCCGACGAATCCAGATCAGGCTGTGCCCCCGCAGGAGCTTTGCTCAAAAAAATGCTTTTCTCTGCCATTTTATCCGCGATGCGGGGCGTTACCTGTTGCAGTAACAGCTCTATTCTGGATCGCTCCTGTTCGAAAAATTATATGGCTGAGGTTTTCGCCGTGACCGCCCGCAACGCGCCCTGAACGGATCAAACCCGTTTGACCCTGCCACCCAATTCGACGATTTGATTGCGCAGAATACGCCATTTCATTGGACATTTTGACATGACAAGAACATGCGATCATTGCGGCTTGACCGCGTGCCATTCATCCTACGCTGGCTTGCAGGGTTGAAGTTCGATCGTAAAGCCCACTTCAGCGCCCCCGCAAGCCGACGCCACAACCCAAATATCGCCTCTCATCAACGAGACCAGTTTTGGGCAAATCGCCAAACCCAACCCTGTGCCCTCGCCGCTAAGATTTCCGCTCGCTTTTGCGTTTTAGGTTGCAACTGGGTAAATTCTTGAAACACATACTTCCTTTGATCGGGCCGAATACCAACCCCCGTATCGATCACGCAGATCTGTACCTTGCTGGGGCGGTTCTGTGCTCCGAATAGCTTTTTTACCCCAACCGCGATATGGCCGTGACATGTAAATTTTAAAGCGTTCCCAATAAGTTTTATCATAATTTGCCGTATCCGGCCCGGATCGCCGATAAAATCAGTCCCGCAAGCGCCGCCATAATCCCAAAAAAGCAACAGACCTTTGGCTTGTGCTTTATGCGATAAGACAGACAACACATCATCGATTGCCGCCTCAAGGTTAAATTTTTGGCGACGCAAGGTTAAGCGATCTGCCTCCATTTTTGAGTAATCCAGCACATCTTTCAAAATCACCAAAAGCGTTTCACTGGAGGTTTTAATCGTGTCTGTAAACAGCTTTTGCTCTTCGCTAAGCGCTGTAGAGGAAAGCAAATCAGCCAACCCCACTACCCCATGCAAGGGCGCGCGGATTTCATGGCTGATATTTGCCAAGAATGAGGCTTTCGCCCGCATATTTGCCTCGCCGGTTTGGCGCACGGTTTTCAAAACTGTCTTGCAGCGCAGCGCCGCTGTCACATCATGCGCCAAACTCACCATATCACCCATTGGGCCCCGCTGATCGATCAGCCGCAACATTTGGCAATTCCACAATTTTATATTTTTTGGTTTCGGCTGCGCCGCATGCCAGCGCTGCAGCATCATCTGGCACCACTGCGCCGCGCCCAGATGGCCAGTATCAACAATACCTTCTTGGGTTAAAAAAGATAAAATATCCGAATATGAAACCCCTGGGCACATCGCCTGCAGACCATCAAAGATTGCAAAATAAGCCGAATTGGCAATCAATAACCGCGAAGAAGCATCAAAAACAGCAAAGCCATTTTTAAGCGCTTCTAAGGCCAGAAAAAGCCGTTATTCGGCAATCTGCACCTGTTGCGTGGCAGCGCCTAAATCAGAGATCACCCGTTCATTTTGGCTACGAACCGTATCAATCTCAACGCTCAGCGCTTCAGCGCGTAGCCCAAGCTTCTGGTTTGCCAACGACAATTCAGCCTGCTTTAAGATCAGCAAGCGTTCTGCGCTTAGGCGCGCGCGGCGCTCAGCAATAAGTTGGCGGGCCAAAGTCATCGCTGGGATCTCTTGGGAGCCAAGCAGTTAATCGCAAGAAAAAATCCCAAGCAATCTTCAAAACTGTTTGAAACCCGCACATCTTCTTTAACAAAAGCAGCCTAGATTAGGCCGCAATCCGCTCGATGGCCAAAGCGATCCCCTGACCACCCCCGATACACATGGTGATCAAGGCGCGGTTTGATTGGGTGCGTTCCAGCTCATGCAAAGCTTTTATCACCAAAATTGCGCCAGTGGCGCCAACCGGATGGCCTAGCGCGATCGCGCCGCCATTGGGGTTTACCCGCGCCGCATCCAGCCCCAAGGCTTTATTAACCGCCAAAGCCTGCGCTGCAAAAGCTTCGTTGGATTCAATCACATCAAAATCTTCAACGGTAAGTCCGGTTTTCTGCAATAGGTTTTGTACGGCGGGTATGGGCCCAATCCCCATCACCTCGGGGCGCACACCCGCATGCGCATATCCCAATACCCGCGCCCGCGGGCGCAGCCCTGCCATTTGCGCAGCGGAGGCTTGCGCCAAAACCAAAGCAGCGGCGCCATCATTGATCCCTGACGCATTGCCCGCCGTCACCGAACCGTCTTTTTGGAACACCGGGCGCAACCCGGCCAAAGCGGCCTCATCCGTCTGTTTGGGGTGTTCATCGCGCATAAAATCCACCTTGTCGCGCTTCACTTTCACCGATACCGGGGTGATCTGATCTTCAAAACGCCCATCACGGATGGCCGCAGCCGCGCGGGTTTGGCTGGTCATCGCAAACGCATCTTGTTCTGCCCTTGAAATATCATGCTCTGCGGCCACATTTTCCGCCGTAACGCCCATATGACCGGTGCCAAAAGGACAATTCAGCGCCCCAAGCATCATATCCAACGTGCGGATATCGCCCATTTTTGCCCCCCAACGCTGATCCTGCAAAATAAACGGAGAGCGGCTCATATTTTCTGCACCGCCAGCCAATCCAAAATCGGCATCCCCCAGCATCAAAGATTGAATAACCGAAACAATCGCTTGCGCCCCGGATCCGCAAAGCCGGTTCACATTCATTGCCGCTGTCGTTTCAGGGACACCGGCCTGTAGGGCGGCAACGCGGCTTAAATACATGTCTTTGGGTTCTGTATTGATCACATGACCAAAGGCAACCTGGCCAATTTGTGCGCCCTCAACCCCGGATCTTTCCAGCGCCGCTTTGCTCACAACCGTTGCCAATTCGATGGGAGAGGTTCCGGCCAACATCCCGCCAAAAGTTCCAATTGCGGTGCGTGCGCCGTCTAAAATCACAATCTCGTTCATCTTCCACCTCTGTTATCTATACCGCAGTGCTAAAAGCCAAAACGCGACCTGTCAGCCAAAACGTTCCGTCACTTATCCTACAAATTCCTAGCTATGGCGCCGCCCGCCGAAAAACCGCAATCTTTGCAAGATCAGCCCTATGCGACCCGCGTGCCTGCGCGCCGTAAATGGGCACCTCAAAAACTTTTAAATCCGAAATTATGCCGGCCAGGGTGGAAAATTTTTTCGCAAAGCTTTGGCTTTGCCAATGCGCGGCATTGATGGAAACCACAAACAACGCCGAGGGTTTGCCCAGGTCTATAAGCGCATCCAGAACATCCGGGCCCAAATGACCATTGGTAAATGTACCCGCGCTGACCACTGCGCCATAATGCGCGGCCGGCAGCGGCAAAGCTTGAAGTAAATCCGCTGCAATCAAATCGCGATAGATATTCTTTTGTCGCGCAACCTCCAGCATTTCAGACGAAAGATCCAACGCATCAATTGGGCCAGCACCCTGATCCGCCAAACAAACGCCCAGCAAGCCAGTGCCTGCCCCTATATCTAAGACAGGCCCCTCAGATTCAAATTTACTAAAATATAATGCCACCTGTTGGGGTAAGATATAATCCATATCCGCCGCAAAGCCTCGATCATAATCGGGCGCCCAACGCGCGTAGAGCGCCCTGTTTTCTTCGGCGCCAGACAGGGCATAAGCCGCTTCTAAATCAGGATCTTTTTCACTCATCCAGCGAGTGCAGCAGGACAATTGCGAAAAATCAAGCAAAATTATCAAAGCCGCTTGCAGGCTTTGCGCGAACATGGGCAAATAGCCTATGCAGAAACATCTTTTTTCATTCGGACATGGATATACGGCGCAAGCGCTTTCACGTATGCTACCCAAAGCAGATTGGGCCATTACGGGCACCACCCGCAAGCCTGAAAAGCAAGAGCAGATGCGCCAAAACAACGTTACCCCTCTGCTTTGGGACAGCCCCGATATCGACGCCGCTTTGGCGCGTGCAGACGCGGTTTTGATTTCAGCCGGACCCGATGCACAGGGGGATCCGGTTCTGGGCCGGTTTTCGTCTTTCTTTGAACAACAAGGTCATAAATTGGATTGGCTAGGCTATTTATCCACCACGGGCGTCTATGGCGATCATGCGGGCAAATGGGTAGATGAAACCACGCCCCTTACCCCATCGACCCGCCGGGGCCAGCTGCGCTTAGAGGCCGAAAAAGCCTGGCAGGCATTACCGGATTTGCCTTTGCATATTTTTCGTTTGGCCGGAATTTATGGCCCTGACCGGGGCCCGTTTTCAAAGGTGCGCCAAGGCACAGCCCAGCGCATTATAAAACCCAACCAAATTTTCAGCCGCATCCACGTGGCCGATATTGCACAAGTGTTAAAAGCCTCGCTGCAATCGCCCAATCCTGGCGCGATCTATAACGTATGCGATGATGATCCGGCCCCTCCACAAGACGTGATCGGACATGCGGCCGCCTTGCTGAACACGCCTTTGCCGCCTGAAATCGCGTTTGAAAAGGCCGATCTAAGCCCGATGGCGCGCAGTTTTTACGCCGAAAGCAAAAAAGTTCGCAACCAGCGCATTAAAGCCGAGCTGGGTGTAAACCTGATTTATCCCAGCTATCGTGACGGTCTGCCCGCCTTGTTGGAAGAAGAAACCAACAACCAATCGTAACTGAACGGCGCGCGCAAAGACGCCATGGAAGATAGCCGTTTATCAACGCGGCTTTTACGCCCACGCCGCCAAGCTTCACCACGGCGGATAAAGAGGGCGCAACACGTCCTTTTATTAGCCTGTCAGAAACTATTTGGAAAAAAAGGGGAAAATCCTTTCAACCAGACCGGCGCCGGCCCTATTTACAAAGGTTTGGCCGTTTTAAGTCAACGCCATCCATCCCAAGCAGACTTTTGGGAATTTTGAAATTCTCTCGAACCAGATGTGGCCAATGCTTTAGACCCACAAACGGTTTTTTCGTTTCAGTATAAAACAGGCAGGACGCGTCGGTTTAACCCTGCGCAATAGCTTTTTTCTGCTGCAACAAACCCATGACTTTTTCGGCGATATGCTGCGCGTTTAAACCAGCAGTGTTATACATATCCATTGGGCTTGCCTGATCAATAAACTCATCAGGAAACACCATTGAGCGGAATTTTAAGCCCGCATCAAAAACACCGTGATCGGCAAGCAACTGCATAACATGCGAGCCAAAACCACCAATAGCGCCTTCCTCAACGGTGATAAACGCCTCATGGTCTTCTGCCAAAGATAAAATAAGCGCCTGATCCAGCGGTTTGGCAAAGCGCGCATCGGCGATGGTGGGTGTGATGCCCTGCGCGTTTAAAAGTTCAGCCGCCTTGATCACTTCACCCAACCGCGTGCCAAAAGACAAAATCGCCACGCGGTTGCCCGCTTGAATATGCCGGCCTTTGCCGATTTCCAACACCGTTCCGCGTTCGGGCAACTCGACGCCTTGGCCATCTCCACGCGGATAACGAAAAGCAATCGGCCCCGCATCATAGGCGGCGGCTGTGGCCACCATATGCACCAGTTCGGCCTCATCCGCGGCCGCCATCACCACCATTCCGGGCAAATTGCTCAGATAGGCCACATCAAAGCTGCCAGCATGCGTAGCACCATCCGCCCCCACCAGACCGGCGCGATCAATCGCGAAACGCACAGGCAGATTTTGGATCGCCACATCATGCACGATCTGATCATATCCGCGCTGTAAAAAGGTAGAATACATCGCGCAAAACGGCTTCATACCGCCAGCCGCCAAACCGGCAGCAAAAGTCACCCCATGCTGCTCGGCAATGCCCACATCAAAACAGCGCGACGGGTAACGCTGCGCAAATAAGTTCAATCCAGTTCCGTCTGGCATCGCAGCTGTGACGGCGCAGATGCGGGGATCTTCACCGGCTTCGCGCAGCAGGCTATCGGCAAAAACTTTCGTATAGCTGGGGGCGTTTGACGCCGCTTTTTGCTGCGCGCCCGTCATCACATCAAATTTTGCCGTTGCATGGCCTTTATCGCGCGCCTGTTCTGCAGGGCCGTAGCCGCGGCCTTTTTGGGTGATCACATGCAGTAAAATTGGCCCATCGGCTCGCTGCCGGACAGTGCGCAGAATTGGCAGCAACTGATTCAGATCATGGCCATCGATCGGCCCCAGATAAGAAAACCCCAACGCTTCAAACAAAGTGCCCCCGACGGCCATGCCTTTGAGCATATCTTTTGCCCGTTTGGCGCCTTCGCGAAAAGGCTCGGGCAGAAAACTTATCGCGCCTTTTGCCACATCTTTAAGATCTTGAAAGGGTGCCCCAGCATATAGCTGTGACAAATAGGTTGACAGCGCACCAACGGGCGGCGCGATCGACATTTCATTATCGTTCAAAATCACGATCAGCCGCTTCTTCAAATGGCCCGCATTGTTCATCGCCTCGTAAGCCATGCCCGCGCTCATCGCGCCATCGCCGATCACCGCAATCGCATCCCCATGACCAGTCTCGCTTTGCCCGCCCAAATCCCCGGCAACCGCAAAGCCCAACGCTGCGCTGATCGACGTGCTGGAATGGGCGGCGCCAAACGGATCATAGGGGCTTTCGCTGCGCTTGGTGAAACCGCTGATCCCATCTTTCTGGCGCAAGCTGCGCATCTTAGCGCGCCGACCGGTTAAGATCTTATGCGGATAGCTTTGATGGCTGACATCCCAGATAAGCTTATCTTTGGGCGCCTGAAACACCGCGTGCAGCGCCACGGTTAATTCAATCACGCCCAAGCCAGCACCCAAATGCCCCCCCGTCTCGGAAACAACTGAAATGGTTTCCGCGCGCAATTCCTCGGCCAATTGACGCAGCTCAGCATCGCTGAACGAATTTAGATCCGCCGGCTCATGCACTTGATCCAGCAAAGGGGTATAGGGGCGCTCAGTCATCTGGCCTTATCGCTTTGTTAATTGTCGCGGGCAATAATGAACTCGGCGCAGCGCTGCAAGCTGTTTGCCTCAGATCCAAAGGGTGCCAATGCGTCGCAGGCGCTGGCCACCAGCTCTTTGGCGCGCCGCTTCGCACCATCTAAACCAAGCAACGTTACGAATGTAGCCTTGCCGGCCGCCTCATCTTTTTGCAACCGTTTGCCGGCTTTTTCCGGGTCCCCCTCAATATCCAGAATGTCATCAGCGATTTGAAAGGCCAAACCGATTGCGCGGGCATAGGTCGTTAATGGCGCGATATCCGCAGCTGCCAATCGCGCGCCGGCTTCTGCCGACCAAGCAATCAACGCGCCGGTTTTTCCCTGTTGCAGCGCGATAATTTCTTCAAGCGTTAAAGGCTGGGCCGCAGTTTCGGCCGCGATATCCAAAGCCTGCCCCAAAACCATACCCTGTGCGCCCCCAGCTTGCGCCAATGACAGCGCCAGATCCGCGCGAATCGCCGGATCAGGGCTGGCCTGCGGGTTTAAACTGAGCTCGAAGCCAAAAGCGTGCAGCGCATCACCTGCTAAAACGGCCGTGGCCTGATCCCAGGCCTTATGCACTGTTGGCTTGCCGCGGCGCAGATCATCATCATCCATGCAAGGCAGATCATCATGCACTAGGGAATAGGCATGCACCGCTTCAATGGCGCAAGCGGGCCAAATGGCCTGGCTGGGGCCAATATCGAACAGCGCCGCGCTCTGCATGACCAAAAACGCCCGCAGACGCTTTCCCCCTTGCAGGCTATAGGCCATCGCTTTGGTCACCTCTGAGGTTTTAAGCAAGGCCAATTGCTGATCCAAATGCGCTTGGACATACGAAGCATTGGCCTCAAGTGCGGCGCGAAACATCAAAGATCGGGAACTGCAGTGGTGCCGCTGGCGGCGCCATTGGCGTCTAAAGTGATTGCATTCACTTTTTCTTCGGCTTCTTTCAATTTATCCGCGCAGCGTTTTTTCAACTCAGCCCCGCGTTCATAAAGCTGGATTGATTGCTCTAAAGCAACATCCCCGCGCTCAAGCTGACCAACCACCTGCTCAAGTTCGGCCATTGCTTGTTCAAAACTCATTTGATCTACAGGGGTTTGGCTCATTTTGTCGCCTCCAATAATTTTTCAACATGGGCTTTGGCCGATGCAGCCAAAGCAGGCAAATCATAGCCGCCTTCGAGCACCGAGACCACCCGTCCTTGGCAGAGTTCTGCCGCCAAAGCGCATAATTCCTGCGTGAGCCACGCAAAATCTTCAACGCGCCAGTTTAATTGCGCCAAAGGATCCGAAGCATGCGCGTCAAACCCGGCTGAAATAATCAGCAAATCGGGCTGGAACGCCCGCAAATGCGGCAAGACGGTTTGGCGATACAGCGTCCGCATCGCTTGCCCATCGGTTTCAGGCGCTAGCGGCAGGTTCATAATATTGTCAAACGCACCTTTCTCGTCCGGCGCGCCGCTACCTGGCCAAAGTGGCATCTGATGCGTGCTGACAAACAAAGCGCGCGGTTCCTCCCAAAGCAGATCCTGCGTGCCATTGCCGTGATGCACATCAAAATCCACCACAGCCACGCGCTGCAATCCATATCGATCTAGCGCATATTTTGCCCCCAAAGCAGCATTGCCAAAAAGGCAAAACCCCATCGCTTTGGCGGTTTCAGCGTGATGTCCAGGCGGGCGCGTGGCCACAAAAGCGTTTTGCGCAGCGCCCGATAGAACCTGATCGACCGCCAATAAAACGCCGCCGGCCGCCCGATAAGCCGCCTTCAACGAACCCGCCGACAGATGCGTATCTGCATCCAGCGCAGCGTTGCCATGCGCCGGGGAGGCTGCGCGCAACGCGTCAAGATATTGCTGTGGATGCACCCGCAAGAGATCGGAAACTTGCGCCAAAGGTGCTGACAAAAGCGTCACAGGCAAGCGCTTAAGCTCCTCTAACACTACCTCTAACCGGGCTATTTGTTCCGGATGGCCTGGCGGTGTTTCATGGCCGAGGCAGTCAGGATGCGTGATCAGAACAGTGGTTGAAGACATAATTTTAACCGCTTTTTGGAATTATCACATTTGCGACATTTTATTGAAAAAAAAATGGCAGCGGCAAGGCAGAATCATCCCAACACTCCGTATAAATTTGCTCGTCACTCAACTGCAAAACCGCAAACGCGCAACGCCAATGTCGTTTTTGACCTAAAAAGCGCTGCCTATTGCCATATCTATGAGCATATGTTTGAATTATTCCAACTGAGAAACAATTCACACTGGTAGGTGCCTTTTGACAACTCACTCTGGCGAAACGGGATTCGTAGAATTCACCAAAGTACAAAAAAGTTATGACGGAGAAAATCTAGTTGTTAAAGATTTAAACCTGAGTGTCGGCAAAGGTGAATTTTTAACGATGCTGGGGCCCTCTGGGTCGGGCAAAACAACCTGCCTTATGATGTTGGCCGGTTTCGAAACAGCCACCCATGGTGAGATTTTATTGGGAGGCAAACCGATCAATAATATCCCCCCTCACAAGCGTGGCATTGGCATGGTGTTTCAAAACTACGCGCTGTTTCCGCATATGACGGTAAACGAAAACCTGGCCTTTCCTTTAGAAGTGCGCGGACAGAGCAAATCAGAGCGAGAAGCCAACGTTAAAAAAGCGCTGGACATGGTGCAAATGAGCGCCTTTGGCAATCGCCGCCCCGCACAGCTTTCTGGCGGACAGCAGCAACGGATTGCTCTGGCGCGTTCCTTGGTATTTGAACCCGATCTGGTCTTAATGGATGAACCCTTGGGGGCGCTTGACAAACAGCTGCGCGAACATATGCAATTTGAAATCAAACATTTGCATGACAGGCTTGGCGTCACCGTTGTTTATGTGACGCATGATCAATCCGAAGCGCTCACCATGTCAGACCGTATCGCAGTGTTTGACGATGGCATTATCCAGCAGCTGGCGCCGCCAAGCGATCTATACGAACGGCCTGAAAACGCCTTTGTGGCACAATTTATCGGTGAAAATAACCGCATTGAAGCCACCGTTTCAGAGCTGAAAGGCGACACCGCGATCGTTGATTATGGCAACGGCTCAAAAGGCCAAGCGCTGGCGATTAATTGCGGTGACGTGGGCACAAAAACGGTTTTGTCGATCCGCCCCGAGCGGGTACAATTGGGGCAAAAAAACGGCTCAAACGCGATCGATGCAGAGGTCAAAGAGCTCATTTATCTTGGAGACCATATCCGCTGCCGCATGAACGTTATGGGCAACGAAGATTTCGTTGTGAAAGTTGCCAACTCAGCCGGCCACACGCATTTGAATGTTGGTGAAAAAACCACCGTCAGCTGGGATGTCAGTGATTGTCGTGCGCTTGACGCATGATGAAGTTTTGTGAGCCGGCTTTTGCCGTTCACATTAGAAACCCCGGGGAACCGGGGAACCAACAAGGAGAGTATGAATGAAGCTATCAAATACGTTTAAAATGGCTGCTGCAACGATCGCATTGACGGCGACCGGTGCGCTAGCATCCGACCTGACCGTAACATCATGGGGTGGTGGTTACACGGCATCTCAGCAAAAAGCCTATGGTGAGCCATGGGAAGCCAAAACCGGCAAGTCAATCCATTGGGAAAACTACAATGGTGGTTTGGGCGAAGTCAGAACACAGGTTGAAAGCGGCAATGTAACTTGGGATATCGTTGACGTTCTTCCCGACCAAATCCGTACCGGCTGTGACGAAGGCCTGTTCATCGAAGTACCAGATGAAATCTTTGTAAAAACTGCTGACGGCAAAACCATGGATGAAGACCTGATGGTGCCGCGTCCTAATAAATGTGCGATCCCACAAATCTGGTGGACATATCAAGCGTTCTATAATGAGGGCACCTTTTCTGGTGAACAGCCCGACACAATTATGGATTTCTTTGACACGGCAACCTTCCCCGGCAAGCGCGGCGTTCACACTTGGGCAAACGCGATCCTAGAAATGGCCTTGTTCGCCGATGGTGTTGCAAAAGAAGATATCTATTCAACGCTTGAAACTGAAGAGGGTGCAGACCGTGCCTTTGCAAAGCTTGACACAATTAAAGATGACGTTGTGTTCTGGTCTGCGGGTGCAAAACCGCTTGAGCTGGTTTCTTCCGGTGAAGTCTCAATGTCATTGGCCTATAACGGCCGTGTGGGCGGTGCAAACCTGAATGACGGCACAAAGTTTGTGTCTATTTGGCATGGTCAGGTTCTGGAAGAAGAATGGATCGGCATCGTGTCCGGCGCTCCAAACATGGACGCAGCTCTTGACTTTGCTGGATTTGCCTCGTCGCCAACAGCACAAGCAGAACAAGCACGCTGGATCAATTATGGCCCAATGCGGACATCCGCTTTGGATATTATCGCCGCCGGTGAGCCTTGGTTCAACACGGGTGTGAATATCCTTGAGCATATGCCAAACCGCGCCGACGTAATGGCAGATTCAATCGTTGCTGACCCTGATTGGTGGGCGGATAACGGTGATGAATTGCAAGAACGTTACCAAGCGTGGATGGGCCAATAAGCCTTTGACGTAAGCTTTTACAAAGGGCGCGCGAGCGTGCGCCCTTTTTTAATTTCCGACTATTTCGAAAGTTCTTTCGCATGAGTGATGTCGCAGCCAACGCGCAAGCAGGACAAATGATGACAGCGGACGGTATTCCGCTGAAAAAAAGCTTAAAAGCCTCTCTGCGGCGGGAAAAGCTTCGCGCCTTTGGCCTAGTGGCTGGACCGGCTTTGTTCATTCTAATTTTGTTTGTATGGCCGATTTACGCGCTCTTTCAAAAAAGTATTGATGACAGTTTTGTCAATGACGTCTTGCCCCGAACGATGGCGATTTATGAGCAGTGGGATGGTGTTGACCTACCCGGCGAGCCACATTTTGAGGCAATGTATTTGGATCTTACATCGGCCGAGAAACTTGAAATCGGCAAAGTCTCAACCAGAATGAACTATGCAAAATCAGGCTGGAAAAGCCTGATTAAAAAATCAAACCGCAAATTCAAGAAGATCGATGCTGAACAACCCATTCAACCGCAAATGATAAAGGCCGATAAGCGCTGGGGAGATGTCGAGTTCTGGAAATCTCTTGGAATTATGAAAGACAGAACCACAGCCGGGTATTATTGGAACGCGATTGACCGCACCTATGATGATAAAAAAAACGTCATTATGCAGCCGGAAAACCGCCGCGTCTACGTCATGTTTTGGAAACGCACGCTGCTGGTCTCAACCATCGTTACGATCGCCTGCCTTGTCTTGGCCTTTCCTGTTGCCTATCTGCTGGCCACCTTGCCGTTGCGGATTTCAAACCTGCTGATGATCTGCGTTCTTATGCCGTTCTGGACATCGCTTTTGGTGCGTATCGTGGCTTGGATGATTATGCTGCAACAGCAGGGGGTGTTGAACGACTCGCTGGTTGGTTTGGGGATTATCAGCGATGAAAATCGCCTGCCCTTAATGTATAATTTCAATGGTACGCTGATCGTGATGACGCAAGTTTTGCTGCCCTTTATGATCCTGCCACTCTATTCGGTGATGCGCGGTATTCCCCCAACTTATATGAAAGCCGCGCAGAATTTAGGGGCAACTCCGGCCCGCGCCTTCATCCGGGTCTATATGCCACAAACCATTCCTGGTATCGGGGCAGGCGTGATTTTGGTGTTTATCGTGGCAATCGGCTATTTCATTACGCCCGAATTGGTCGGTGGGAAAGACGGCCAGATGATCGGCAACCAAATCGCCTATCATTTGCGAAAATCGCTGAACTGGGGGCTGGCATCCGCTATGGGCGTGATCCTGCTGTCAGCAATTCTAATCCTATATTGGGTTTATGATAAGATCGTCGGTATCGACAATATGAGGTTGGGATAACAACATGGCGCTTCCTATTTATGCAACCACCGGTCAGCGTATCTGGCATTATACCTATCTAACGATCTGCGGATTGGTGCTATTCTTCCTTGTGGCCCCGCTGATTATCGTGATCCCCCTCTCTTTCACATCAAGCCCCTTCCTGAGCTTCACACCGGAAATGTTGGCGCTAAAAGCCGAAGGGTTTTCTGTGCGCTGGTACCAAAACCTGTTTGGAATGTGCGAAGATATTAAAACCACGGTGTGCAGCGACAAATGGATGATCGGGTTCAAAAACTCGATCATCATCGGTATTTTCGCAACCCTCTTATCCACCGTGTTGGGCACGCTGGCCGCTTTGGGCTTAAGCCGCTCTCATATGCCGGGGCGTAAGCTTTTCATGGCGCTGCTGATTTCACCAATGATCGTGCCTTTGATCATCACTGCGGCTGGATTTGCCTTGTTTTCAATCACGATATTTGGTGCACGCTTCGACCTGGTCGCCTCGCATGTTGGATTGGTCATCGCGCATGCAATCCTGGGCTTGCCCTTCGTGGTGATCACCGTGACGGCCACATTGGTTGGCTTTGATGACAACCTGCGCAAAGCCGCGGCTAATCTTGGCGCTGGCCCAACGCGGACGTTTTTTAAAATTCAAATGCCCTTGATCTTGCCAGGTGTGATCTCAGGCGGGTTGTTTGCCTTCATCACCTCATTTGATGAAGTGGTTGTGGTGATTTTTCTGGCCGGGGCCGACCAGTTGACGCTGCCCCGCCAAATGTGGGCCGGTATCCGCCAAGAAATCTCGCCCACCATTCTGGCGGCGGCTACGATCTTGGTCATCATCTCAATCGTTCTGTTGACGGTGGTGGAATTGTTGCGCCGCCGCTCGGAGCGGCTGCGCGGCGTAAGCCCGGGGTAACCTGATTGAACGGGGCTGTTAATCCTTACAAAGATTTTGGCCTTAAGCGGGGCTGTAAAGCGCCGTATCCATCTGATTACCCAATATGTTTACGTTCAAAATTGGGCGTTTTACCGCAGCGCGTGCAGCACCGGGAGCTGACCCATGGATGATATAAATATCGGCCTTTATGACGGAGGTTTGAGCTATGATCCGCCTGATAAAAACAAAAAAATTGGCGTTATCGCTCTGTCAACAGATGTGACGGCAGAGCGCGATTTTGCGCGTATCCTGCCGATGGAAACGCTGGGTGTTTACGTAACGCGAGTGGCGTTTGAAAATCCAACCACGCCTGAAAATCTACGTAAAATGGCACCGCTGATCACCCAAGCGGCGGGGCTCATTCTGCCCGAGGAACAGCTCGACGCAATTTGCTACAGTTGCACGGCCGCCTCGGTGGTGATTGGGGATGATGCGATCAAGGCTTTGGTGCATGCGGCGCGCCCAGATTTGCCCGTGGTGACCCCCAGCGGGGCAGCAGTCCGTGCCCTAAAAACTCTGGGCGCAAAGCATATTTCGGTTGTGACGCCCTATTTGGTGGAAACCAGCCAGCCCATGGCCGCCTATTTCCAAGCCCAAGGTTTGTCATTGGCGAAATTTCTTTGTTTGGGGCTTGAAAGCGATTTGGATATGGCGCGCGTTGATCCTGAAAGCATCATCAAAGCGGCGCTGGCCAGCCAAACCAACCAAACCGATGCCTTCTTTTTATCCTGCACCGCGCTGCAAGCTGCGGATGTGGTCGCCGAGTTGGAACGCCAAACCGGCAAACCGGTTGTGACGTCGAATCAAGCCTGCGCTTGGGAATTGGCGCATCATACAAATTTACGGGTAGATGCCGGTAAATGGGGCCGATTGTTCATGCATGCTGTGCCATAGGAGCCCCCAAATGGCCTTTCAAAGCCCCATCGAGCTGAACGATATCAAAACTGCGGCGCAACGCATCGCGCCCTGCATTCGAACAACCCCTCTGGTCGCCTCAGAAAGCTTAAGCAGGCTGACCAATAGCCCGGTTTACCTCAAGCTCGAACATCATCAGATCACCAATAGCTTCAAATTGCGCGGCGCCAGCAACGCTGTCATGGCTTTGCCCGAGGCGGCAAAGCAGCGCGGCGTTGTTGGGGTTTCGACCGGCAATCATGGCCGCGGCCTGGCCCATGCCGCGCGAGAAAACGGCGTGCGCTGCATCATCTGCATGTCACAATTGGTTCCACAAAATAAAATCGATGGCATTAAAGCGCTGGGCGCAGAAGTGCGGATTGTCGGTCAGTCGCAAGATGACGCGCAAATCGAAGTCGATCATCTGGTGGCAGCACAGGGCATGACGATGATTCCACCTTTTGACCACCCCGATATTGTGGCCGGACAAGCCAGCCTTGGCCTTGAGCTGTTTGAGGCACTGCCCGAGCTTCAAAACGTTTTGGTGCCCGTATCAGGCGGTGGTCTTATTTCAGGCGTCGCCAGCGCATTGAAAGCGTTAAAAAAAGACGTGAAAATCATTGCTGTCAGCATGGAGCGCGGCGCCGCAATGTATGCCTGTTTACAAGCCGGCAAACCGATTTTGGTGAAAGAAGAAGCCACGTTGGCGGATTCTCTGGGGGGCGGTATTGGCCTTGATAATCAAATCACCTTCACTATCACCCAAAACCTTGTAGACGAGTTTATCTTGGTCAGCGAAACAGAAATCGCGCAGGCCATCCGCCATGCCTATTGGCAAGAACGGCAAATCATCGAAGGCTCTGGTGCCGTTTGTTTGGCCGCCTTGCTCAGCCAAAAGGTCAAGCCCGAAGGCAATACCATTGCCTGTGTGACCGGTGGCAATATTGACCTTTCCGTGCATCACCGCATTATTTCTGGCGAAAACGTTAATATATCAGACCCATAGGAGCATTCTATGCCAGAAGTCACGTTGTTAACCCAAGATGAATTGCGCAGATTGGTGCCGCTAGATCTGGCCGCGATCAACTGCGTGGAACAGGGTTTTAAAGCCTTGGCGAGCGGGCAGGTTGTGATGCCACCAATCCTGTCAATGGCGATTGCCGAACATAATGGCGAAGTGGATGTGAAAACCGCTTATGTGCCCGGCATTCCGTCCTTCGCAATCAAAATGTCACCTGGGTTTTTTGACAATCCCGCCTTGGGTCTACCGAGCACCTCAGGCCTAATGGTGGTGTTCAGCGCAAAGACCGGCATGCTGGAGGCACTGCTTTTAGACAACGGGTATCTCACCGATATCCGCACCGCAGCCGCGGGCGCTGTGGCCGCGAACTGTTTAGCACGCCAAAACTCGGAAACCGCTTGCATCATCGGCGCGGGCACGCAAGCCAAGCTGCAGCTGAAAGCTCTATGCTTGGTGCGCGAGATCAAGCAGGCCAAAATCTGGGCCCGCGATGCCGCAAAAGCAGCCGCCTGCGCCAAAAGCCTCAGCGCGGATTTAAACATCCCTATCACGGTTGCAGAAACGGCCAAACATGCGGTGCAAGGGGCTGATATTATCGTCACCACAACCCCATCCGCGTCACCACTCATCCAAGCCAATTGGCTGCAACCGGGCCAACATATTACCGCCATGGGCTCTGATCAGGATCATAAATGCGAATTAGAGCCGGCCTGTTTGGCGCGCGCAGATCTCTATGTGCCGGATCGACAATCACAAACCAGCAAATTGGGTGAATTGCGCAGCGCAATTGCGGCAAATCATGTCGCAGATACCAAAATCTTTCCCGAATTAGGTGATATCATCGCCGGAAAAGCCCCCGGCCGACAATCCGCAGAGCAAATTACAATTGCCGATCTTACCGGCACCGGGCTTCAAGATACAGTAATTGCTGCTTTTGCGCGCCAACGCGCCCAAGAAGTCAAGCAGGGATCCGTTTTCAGGAGTTGAACCAATGGTTGCACCGGTTTTACATTTTAGCCGCGCCGAATTCGAACAGCGCATTAAAATCACCCGGCAGGAAATGGAGGCGCGTGGCCTGTCCTTGCTGATCCTTTCGGATCCCAGCAACATGAACTGGCTGACAGGCTATGATGGCTGGTCATTTTACGTGCATCAATGCGTGGTTTTGGGCTTGCATGGCGATCCGATTTGGTTTGGCCGCGCGCAAGATGGCCGCGGCGCCTTGCGCACAGTCTTCATGCCCGAAAGCAATATTATCGGCTATCCGGATCACTATGTACAATCTACCGAGCGTCACCCGATGGATTATCTTGCGGCGCAAATAACCACGCTGGGGCTTGATGGCGCGCGTATTGGCGTTGAAATGGACAATTATTGGTTTTCTGCTGCTGCCTACCAAGCGCTTCAGAGGCATTTGCCAAATAGTAAATTCCAAGATGCAACAGCGCTGGTGAATTGGCAGCGCGCGGTCAAATCAGAGGCCGAGCTGGCCTATATGCGGCAAGCCGGCAAAATCGTCGGCCGGATGCATGAGCGGATCCGACAACGCGCAGAGGTTGGGATGCGCAAATGCGATCTTGTGGCCGAGATTTATGATGCAGCTTTGCGCTATGATGCCGATATTGGCACGGGTGGCGATTATCCCGCTCTGGTGCCTTTATTGCCCTCGGGGCCAGATGCCGCCGCGCCGCATCTGACATGGGATGATCAGCCCTTAAAACGCGACGAAGGTACGTTTTTTGAGATTGCCGGCGTGGTGCATCGCTATCATTGCCCGCTTTCGCGCACGATGTTTTTGGGCAAACCAACCGATACATTTCTGAACGCTGAGAAAGCCGTTTTGGAAGGGATGGACGCGGGGCTTGAACAGGCGCGCGCCGGCAATCTTTGTGAAGATATTGCCACTGCATTTTTTGGTGTTTTGAAAAAGTACGGCATCGAAAAAGACAACCGTACCGGTTATTCTATCGGCGCCAGCTACCCCCCCGATTGGGGAGAGCGCACCATGTCTTTACGCCCAGGGGACAAAACCGTGCTGCAGGAAAATATGACCTTCCATTTCATGACCGGGCTGTGGATGCAAGATTGGGGCTTTGAGATCACCGAAAGCATCCGCATCACAGAGACCGGCTATGAGTGCTTGGCGGATGTACCCCGTGAATTGTTCGTAAAGGAGTAAGATATGAATGCCTCTCCGATAAGCGCCAGCGTTGCCTTTGACGCAGATGGCGTGCAACATGGCCATCTCACGCTGCCCTATAGCCATGATTCCAGCGCTTGGGGAAAGATTATGATCCCGATCACCGTGATCCGCAACGGCGCCGGGCCTACAGCGCTGCTTACCGGGGCCAATCACGGCGATGAATATGAAGGCCCGGTTGCGCTGCAGGAGCTGGCTTTAACGCTGGATGCCAGCGCGATCAGGGGCCGCGTGATTATCGTGCCGGCGTTTAACTTCCCAGCGTTTAAAGCCGGCACCCGCACCTCTCCTATCGATCAGGGTAATCTGAACCGGCTGTTTCCCGGGCGCCCAGATGGCAGTATCACCGAGAAAATCGCGGATTACTTTCAACGTTATTTACTGCCCATGGCGGATATTGTGCTGGATTTTCATTCCGGCGGGCGCACGCTGGATTTTCTTCCCTTCGCGGCGGCGCATATTTTGGAAAACCCGGCCCAGCAAGCCGCTTGCGTGGCGGCGCGCAACGCCTTTAATGCGCCATTTTCAATGATGCAGCTCGAAATTGACAAGACCGGCCTGTATGACACAGCCGCCGAAGATATGGGAAAAATCTTTGTATCAACCGAGCTGGGCGGCGGCGGGTCCGCCACGGCAAAATCGATTGCCATTGCAAAAAAAGGCCTGCGCAATCTGCTTATCCATGCTGAAATACTGAACGCGCCCTTAGCGTTAGAACCTTCTGTTGAAATCGATATGCCCGATGGTGATTGCTTTACCTTTGCTGCGGGCGAGGGCCTGTTTGAACCAATGGTCGATTTGGGGGATCCTGTGGAAAAAGGCGATATCACCGCCCGGATATGGCCAAAAGATCACACCGGACGCGCGCCCGAACATTGCTATGCGCGCCGCTCTGGTATTCTGGTTGGACGGCATTTCCCCGGGTTGATTGCCATGGGCGATTGCGCCACCGTAATCGCGGAAATAATCGGTGACGTGGATTTGCCAGATCCAGCTTAGGGCGATTATACAAGGCATTTATAAGGAATAAACATGTTGAAAAATGACCGATTGGAAAGCTGGGATCGCGAAAACTTCTTTCATCCCTCCACCCATCTGGCAGAGTTTTCCCGCGGTAATTTGGCCCAGCGCGTGATCAAAACAGCGTCGGGCTGCCATATCACAGATCGCGATGGCAACCGCCTGCTGGACGCATTTGCCGGTCTTTACTGCGTGAATGTGGGCTATGGTCGATCAGAAATCGCCGAAGCGATTTCAAAACAAGCGCATGAATTGGCCTATTACCACGCCTATGTCGGCCATGGCACCGAAGCCTCAATCACCCTGTCAAAAATGGTGTTAGAGCGCGCACCCGACCACATGTCGAAAGTCTATTTCGGGTTGGGGGGCTCGGATGCCAATACAACCAATGTGAAGCTGGTTTGGTATTACAACAATATTCTGGGGCGCCCTGAAAAGAAAAAGATCATCTCGCGCTGGCGGGGGTATCACGGCTCGGGCTTGGTGAATGGATCTTTAACCGGGTTGAAAATATTTCACGAAAAATTCGATCTACCCTTGGATCGGATCCTGCACACAACCGCGCCTTATTATTACCGCCGGGATGATCTAAGCCAAAGCGAAGAAGGCTTTGTCGGCCAGTGCGTGGCAGATCTGGAGGCGATGATTGAAACAGAAGGCGCAGATACGATTGCCGCTTTCATTGGTGAACCGGCTTTGGGCACAGGGGGGCTTGTGCCACCGCCAAAGGGCTATTGGGCCGCCATTCAAGCGGTTTTGAAAAAGCATGATATTTTGCTGATTGCCGATGAAGTGGTCACAGGCTTTGGCCGATTGGGCAGCATGTTTGGCAGCGATCATTATGAGCTAAAACCCGATTTGATTACGATTGCCAAAGGCTTAACCTCGGCTTATGCCCCCTTATCAGGTTCAATCGTCAGTGATCGCATGTGGCGCGTGTTAGAACAAGGCACGGATGAATTTGGCCCCTTTGGACATGGCTGGACCTATTCGGCGCATCCGATTGGCGCGGCAGCCGGCGTGGCGAATCTAAGCTTGCTGGATGATTTGAACTTGATCGAAAATGTCCGCTCAATGGGGCACTATTTTACCGCCGGCTTACGCGATGCGCTTGGGGCGCATAAAAATGTTGGAGATATTCGCGGTGAAGGATTGCTGGGCGCTGTCGAATTGGTGGCAGATCGCAACGACCGGGTGTTCTTTGAACCCAGCGCGATGGTTGGCGCAAAAATAAACGCAGCCTTGCTCAAACGCGGTGTGATCAGCCGCGCGATGCCCGAGGGCGATATCTTGGGATTTGCGCCGCCTTTCTGCCTAACGCAAAGCGAAGCTGACGAAATCATCGCCAAATTGCGCGATGCAATCATTGAGGTGCTGGGGTAAGTATCCTTTTTTGCCCCCCTCTTTAGCAGCGTCAGTGCAGGTAACGATATCTGGGGCACATCAAAGCAGCCCCAATGCAAGAGGTTCGAATGAGCAAGAAAAACGCGGTAATGCTGATCCTTCTAGGGGGCACATTTATGAGCTTTGTGGGGCTTTACATGCGCCTTGTCACCGATGCGAATGGCTTTCAGATCCTGTTTTACCGCTCGCTGAGCCTCTGCGCAATCGTGGGCCTTGTCAGCTGTTTGCGCCGCCGCATTGGACCGGTCCAGTTTTTACAGCGCTTGGATCAAGCAGATTTCAAAATGGGCTCGGCGCTGGCACTGGCTTTTACCTGCTATGTCTTCGCCATGCTTTATACCAGCATTGCCTCAACTCTGTTTATTCTCTCGGCCACGCCCTTTATAGCGGCAATAATCGGCTGGGTTTGGATCAACGAAAAGCCGCAGAATGTCACTTGGATTGCGATGATCTTTGCCTCCTGCGGGGTTTACCTTATGGTGCGCGAAGGGGCCCAGCTTGGCCAAAGCTTTGGCAATGTGATGGCCTTAATTTCCGCCGCCTGTTTTGCCTTAATGCTGGTTCTGGCGCGCAAAAGCGGCAAACAAGATGTGCTGGGTGGAACCTTCACCGGCGGTGCCATCTGCGCTCTGATCGGCGCGGGCGCAACCCTTTTTTCAGGGGTCGGTTTTGCTATATTGCCGCAGGATTTAGTCATCATTTTGATCATGGGCGCTTTTGGGATCGGCATCGGCATTGCCTTTGTCACATGGGGGGCGAGCTATGTTCCGGCCGCCGAAGTCAGCCTTTTGGTTTTGATCGAAAGCGTTCTAGGCCCCATCTGGCCGTGGATTTTCCTGGGCGAAGCGATGAGCCCTACCGAACTGGCTGGAGGTCTTACAATTTTGGCATCGGTCGCTCTATTTGCCCGAGTCAGCGCCAAACCCGAAACAAAGAGAAACGCGCAAAACAGCGCGCTTTAACGCCTAAACCCGCCCTTTGGCACCCAAACTTGACAAAGACGGGCGAGGTTTATTTATGTCATGACAGAAGGGAAAGCGGCGTGATGCGCATCGAATGGAAACAGAAAACACGATGAGGGTGCGGTCTATTTTCAAACGGGCCGTGATGAGCGCCGTGCTGATTGCGGGACAGATCGCAGCGCAGGGCGCGCAAGCCGGATCATCGATCAAGATCGTTCCACAGGCCAAGGGTTCTGCTTTGCAAACCGATGATGCGGCGGGCGGCACGGATGATTATTCCACAGATGCGCGGCTGGTAAGCTATGTTGTGGATCGGGTGATCTTGCGCAATGGCTTGATCGTACGCAGATGGCGCTGGACGCCAGAGGCCAAAGCGCTTGGTATGGCCGATCTGCCAAGTTTCGGGATTATCGCACAGGATGTTAAAGCCCTGCATCCTGAAATGGTGTTTACCAATGAACAGGGGCATCTGGTGATAAAACGCCAGAAGCTGATGCAAAAGGATGCCTCCGTTGCGGAATTGGTAGAGGTGTGCGGCGCGATTTATGGGTGTTCGCAATATCGCCAACATATGCTGCAAACAGGGTTAAAATAACCGCCCTCTTGCGTTAGATTAGGCCAGAATGAAGATACGTTTCACACCATTAAAAAGCTTCATCTGCGGCCTGTTTCTTGGGTTTCATCCTGCCCTTGCCTGCGAGATCGAATTGGTGATCGCAATGGATGTATCGCGATCGGTGGATCAATACGAATTTGACCTGATGCGCAGCGGCACGGCCAATGCGTTCCGGCATCCCGAAATTATCGACATGATCAATTGGATGGACGGGGGGATTGCGGTCAGCCTCACCCAATGGAGCGGTCTGGACAAACAACGCGTCATACTACCTTGGCGGCATTTACAAGACAAATCTTCAATCGCGCGCTTTGCTGCTGAGATCGATCAGATGAAACGCGCCTTTCGCTTTGAATTTACTGCCCCCGCACAGGGCCTGAGCCACGCGTTTTCAATGTTTGCCCAAAACCCCACGCCATGTGAGCGCAAAGTGATCGATTTTTCCGGCGATGGCAGAGCCAATCAAGGCGAAAGCACGGGTCAAATGGCCAGCCTGATTGCTGAGTTGGGCGTCACGATTAACGGGCTGGTCATCCGCGGAGATCACCCAGACCCGCTTGAGTTTTATGTAAATGATATCCAACGCGGGCCGCTATCCTTCGTGGAAATAGCCGATGGCTATGATGATTTCCCGCGCGCAATTTTCCAAAAAATCCAGCGTGAAATTGCACCGCTTTACTCGGAAAATACCCCTAGGATGCGTTAAGAAACCCGATCCGCAAGCTCGCAGGCAAACCTGCGTTTTAAAAATCAAATCCGCAGCATAGAAACGCGCAGCTAAGCCGCTTTCCAAAGGCCTTTTTCAATCAGCGCCGCGTGGGTTTCATCCAAGGCTTTGCGCGCCCGGCTGATCAATATATCAATCTCATCGGTGGAAATAATCAAGGGCGGCGAAATAATCATCCGATCGCCGACATGACGCATCACCAAATTATTGGCAAAGCAGAGCTCGCGGCAGATATAGCCCGCAGTTCCCGCCTCGGCTTCAAATTTTGCCCGGCTCTGTTTATCCGGCGTCAAAGCGATTGAACCCATCATTCCCACAATCTTGGCTTCCCCCACCATTGGATGATCGCTCAGGCTTTTCCATTGGGTTTTTAAATAGGGGGCCGTATGCATGCGCACATTCGTAACGATATTTTCTTCATCAAGAATGCGGATATTTTCCAAAGCCACCGCCGCGGCCACCGGATGGCTGGAATAAGTATAGCCATGAGTGAACTCCGCGGTTGCCATAACAGCGGCAATTTCGTCGCTGACGATTGAGCCCCCAATCGGCTGATAGCCCGAACTAAGGCCTTTTGCGATGGTCATGATATCGGGCTGAATATCCAAGGTTTGGCTGCCAAACCAATTGCCCGTGCGCCCAAAGCCGCAGATCACCTCGTCAGCGATCAGCAAGATACCATATTTACGGCAAATGCGTTGAATTTCGGGCCAATAACTCTGCGGCGGCACGATCACACCACCAGCGCCTTGCACGGGTTCGCCGATAAAGGCCGCAACGTGCTCTTGACCAATATCTAAAATCGCTTGTTCAAGCTCGCGGGCGCGGGCCAACCCAAATTCTTCAGGGTCCAAATCGCCCCCTTCTGACCACCAATTGGGCTGGTTGATATGATGAATATCGGGAATTGGCATGCCACCTTGGGCGTGCATCGCGCTCATTCCACCCAGCGAGGCACTGCCCAGACTTGACCCGTGATAGGCGTTTTTCCGGCTGATGATAACCTTGCGCTCAGGATGGCCTTTGAGCGCCCAATATTGCCTCACCATCCGAATATTGGTGTCATTGGCCTCGGATCCTGAGCCGGCATAAAATACGTGGTTCAAATTGTCTGGGGCCAATTGGGCCAAGCGCTCTGACAGTTCGATCACTGGCACATGTGTGGTTTGAAAAAAAGTGTTATAATAGGGCAATTCGCGCATCTGACGCGCCGCCACATCGGCCAATTCGCTGCGCCCATAACCGATATTCACGCACCATAACCCCGCCATTGCATCCAGATACTGGTTGCCGTCTGAATCAGTGATATAGACACCTTTGGCGCTGGTTATCACCCGCGCGCCTCGAGCCGACAGCTCATCTTGCGCAGAAAATGGTTGCATATGATGGGCCGCGTTGCGCCTCTGCAATTCATCTGTAGGCAAATAATTGGTCAATTGATTCATCGTGGTACCTTTGACTTTGCGGGGGCAGAGCGCGCGCAATATCGCACGCCTTTTCAGAATATGATCAAATTATTTATTGTCAATCGAATCACCATCTACGGCTTTTACGCAATGCCGAGGCGAATTTGCTCCATCCCCTGCAAAACATCTTGTAAAATCGCATCCGAAGCCGCCTGCGCATCACCCGCTTTCAGCGCAAGCAATGTTTCTTTATGTTGATCCACCAGATGAAGCGTTCCAAGCCGCCCACAGACGATGCGCAATGACGGCCCGAAGCGCAGCCATAAACCATCGGTTAAGGCACTCAAAATTGGAGCCCGCGCCAATTGGTAAAGCTGATGATGAAATTGATAATTTAACCGCAGATACATCGGCGCATCGCCGCGCAAAATGGCCTGATCAAGCGCGCTATCTAGCGTGATAAGCGCAGTGATATCCTGCGCCGTAACCTGCTGCGCTGCCATAAAAATAAGCTTTGGCTCAAGAAATTGGCGCGCAAAAGATACATCTTCCAGATCTTTGAGGCTTAAGGTTGGTACGCAGACCCGCCGATTGTCATTAAAGCTCAACGCGCCTTCAGCGGTCAGCCTTCTGATCGCTTCGCGCACGGGCGTGAGACCCGCGGAAAGCCGCGTCGCCAACCCCTGTATGGTCACTGCTTCACCGGGAATAAATTCACCGAATAAAATCAGCGCACGCAAATCCTGATAGACAATTTCATGAACCGGCAAAGCGCCAGCAGAAAGGTTAGTATCTAGGTTCATCATCGATATAGTCCAAAACGATCGCCAAAAAAACACAAATGAAACGACAGAGCTTGTCAGTTCATTGCACGCGTGAAATCATAAACATATTGCCAAGTCTGGCAATATTTGATCAGATTAGCTATGCAGAGCGGATGCTCTTATCCCATTCCTTATACAGGAGAAACACAGAATGAAACTCAATCTTATCGCGGCTGCTGCCGGCCTGACGCTAACAGCCAGCGCAGCTTTTGCAGACGAAGTACGCGTCTATAATTGGTCGGATTATATCGACGAGAACCTGCTTAGTAAATTTGAGGCCGAAACAGGCTTGAAACTGGTTTACGATGTGTTTGACAGCAATGAAGTACTCGAAACCAAAATGCTGGCCGGCGGCTCGGGATATGATGTGGTTGTGCCCTCTGGAACATTTTTACAGCGCCAGATCGTGGCCGGTGCCTTCCAGAAGCTGGATATGTCAAAACTGTCAAACCACAGCAATATGTGGGATGTGGTCTCTTCGCGCACCGAACAATATGATCCCGATAACGCCTATTCGATCAACTACATGTGGGGCACCACCGGGCTTGGTGTGAATGTGGGCAAAGTGCAAGAAATTTTAGGCGCAGATGCACCGATTGATTCTTTAGAACTGGTGTTCAACGCCGATAATATGGCCAAATTGGCGGCCTGCGGGGTATATTTCTTGGATGCTCCCTCCGAAATGATCCCAGCGGCGCTGCAATATTTGGGCGAAAACCCTGACAGCCATGATCCGGATGTCATCGCGCAGGCCGAAGCGGTGTTTATGGCCGTGCGCCCGCATATCAAAAAATTCCACAGCTCTGAATATATCAACGCGCTGGCAAATGGTGATATCTGCGTGGCCGTCGGCTGGTCTGGCGATATTTTGCAGGCCCGAGATCGTGCAGATGAGGCCGAAAATGGCGTAGAGATCGCGTATAATGCGGCCAAAGAAGGCGCGCAAATGTGGTTCGATCAAATGGCCATTCCAGTCGATGCCCCCAATGTAGAGGGCGCGCATTTATTCCTAAACTTTATCATGGATGCGCAGAATATGGCGGATGCGTCTAACTATGTATATTATGCGAATGGCAATCTCGCCTCACAGCCCATGTTGGAAGAAGATGTGATCGGTGATCCGGCGATTTACCCTGATGCAGCCACTTTGGAAAACCTCTTCACAACGCGGCCCTATCCGCCAAAAGTACAGCGCCAAGTGACGCGGATGTGGACCAAAATTAAATCGGGCACCTAAGACCACGCCGATTTGGCCCGCGCTGATCTGCGCGCGGGCCAAACCAAACCAAAAGGGTTTTTAAATGGCGCCAAATGGCCAAACGCAAATATTTGCACCCTGGGCAGATCCAACTGCAAAGCCGCTGATCGAGTTTCGAAACGTCAGCAAGCGCTTTGGCAATTTTACCGCCATCGACAATTTGAACCTCAGCATTTATGAGCGCGAGTTTTTTGCGCTTTTGGGCCCGTCAGGATGCGGAAAAACAACATTGATGCGGCTGCTTGCGGGCTTTGAACCGCTCAGCGCCGGCACCATCCTTCTGGATGGTCAAGATATCTCACCGATTCCACCAAATTTACGCGCTGTAAATATGATGTTCCAATCCTATGCGCTGTTTCCGCATCTGTCTGTTTGGGAGAATATTGCGTTTGGCTTGCGGCGCGAGACGCGCGATAAAGAGGTGATATCGCAGCGCGTTGCGGAAATGCTGAGGCTGACGCGTCTGGCCAAATTTGCCAATCGGAAACCGCATCAAATTTCGGGAGGCCAGCGCCAGAGGGTGGCCTTGGCCCGCGCTTTGGCAAAAGCGCCAAAATTGCTTTTGCTCGATGAACCGCTCGGCGCGCTGGATAAAAAGCTGCGCAGTGAAACGCAATTTGAATTGATGGATATTCAAGAGCGCACCGGTACGACCTTTGTGATCGTCACCCATGATCAAGAAGAAGCGATGACCGTCTCGTCGCGCGTGGCGCTGATGGATGAAGGCAAAATGGTTCAAGTGGCCACGCCTTCGCAAATATACGAAGCCCCAAATTCGATTTATACCGCTGATTTTATTGGCGATGTGAATATCATTAGCGGTACAGCCAAGCTTGAAAGCCGCCAGATTTCAATTGTTTGGGATGCCGAGCACGCACCGATCATCGCCCCCTCAAATGCCAGCTTCGGCCCAGATGAGACCATTCATTTTGCGATCCGGCCCGAAAAAGTGGGGATTTCAGCAGAAAAACCCGCCGCTTCTGAAAACAGCTACCAGGGTAAAATTCTGGATATTGCCTATTTGGGTAATATTTCCACCTATCATGTCGAGCTGCCCTCTGGCCATATTATCAAGGCCCAAACTGCCAATACCCAGCGCCTATCTGAGCGTGGGCTGACCTGGGAGGATAAGGTCTGGGTGTATTTTCAAGGCAGCGCTGGCGTGCTGCTGAAAAGGTAGAGAGATGCGCCGCTTCGCGATGATTTGCCTGCCGTATTTATGGCTGGTGGCGCTGTTCTTGGTGCCGTTTTTGATCGTGTTCAAAATATCACTATCAGATATAGATCTGGCCATCCCCCCCTATACACCGCGCCTAGATTTCAACGCCGGCTGGCAGGGTTTTCTGCGTTTTTGGGCGGCGCTAGATTTTGAAAACTATGTGTTTTTAACCTCGGATGATCTCTATTGGAAAGCCTATCTGTCAAGCCTGCGCATCGCTTTCATATCAACCACGCTGACGCTGTTGATCGGATATCCAATCGCCTATGGAATCGCCCGCGCCAATACCGAATGGCGCGCCACTTTACTAATGCTGGTTATCCTGCCTTTCTGGACCAGCTTTTTGATCCGCGTTTATGCGTGGATGGGTATTTTGGGCACCGAAGGCCTGCTCAACCAGCTGTTGCTGGCGCTCGGATTTATCGAAACCCCGCTGACCATTCTGAATACCAATTGGGCGGTATATATCGGGATTGTCTATACCTACTTGCCCTTCATGATCTTGCCCATTTACGCCAGTTTGGAAAAATTAGACAATTCTTTGCTCGAAGCGGCGATTGATTTGGGATGTTCACGCCTGCGCGCCTTCTGGCTGATCACGCTGCCGCTATCTAAAAACGGCGTTGTTGCGGGATGTTTTTTGGTGTTTATCCCCGCGCTTGGCGAATTTGTTATCCCCTCGTTACTTGGCGGCTCGCGCACTTTGATGATCGGCAAGGTCTTATGGGAAGAATTTTTCTCAAATCGGGATTGGCCCGTGGCCTCGGCTGTGGCGATCATCCTGCTGCTGATCTTAATCATCCCGATTATTCTGTTTCAACGCAATGAGCAGAAACAACGCGAGGGTGAACAATGAAAAGGTTCACTTGGTTCAACGCCACAGCTTTAACCTTCGGCTTTGCATTTTTATATTTGCCGATGGTGATTTTGGTGATTTATTCCTTCAACGCCTCAAAGCTGGTCACGGTTTGGGCGGGGTTTTCCACCAAATGGTATGGGCGGTTGCTTGAAAATGAAGCGTTTTTAGACGCGGCCTGGGTCACGCTGAAAGTGGGTTTAATTTCTTCAACTTTGGCGACTATTCTTGGCACTTTGGCCGCCTATGTGTTGATCCGCGCCGGCCGGTTTTTGGGCCGCACGTTATTTTCCGGGATGATTTACGCACCTTTGGTGATGCCAGAAGTGATCACCGGCCTCTCGCTTTTATTGCTGTTTATCGGGATCGGGCTGGATCGCGGCGTTTTCACAATTATCTTGGCGCATACCACGTTTTCCATGTGCTATGTCTCGGTGGTGGTCTCCTCGCGCCTTGCCAGTTTTGATCGCGCGCTCGAGGAAGCCGCGCTTGATCTAGGGTGCAGCCCGCTTCAAGCCTTCCGTTTGGTCACTTTGCCAATCATTGCGCCTGCGGTGATTTCGGGGTGGTTATTGGCCTTCACCCTGTCATTGGATGATCTGGTGATTGCCTCCTTCACTGCTGGCCCTTCGGCCACGACATTGCCAATTAAAATATTTTCCGCAGTCAGGCTTGGCGTGAGCCCAGAGATCAACGCCTTATCCACGATTATGATCGCAATCGTCACCATTGGCGTGATCAGCGCCTCGTTGATTTCAAAGCGCGCCGCCCGCAAGCTCCAAGATGATAGCGCAATGGCCAAACGCAATCAGGAATGAAGCGCTTATGTGAAGCCCGCGCCTATGGTAAAAAACCCATTGCCGCTTGCTATTGGGCCAGTACAACCGATACGCCAGAACTGGCAACCCTAGCGCAAGATATCAGCACAGAGATTGCCATTATAGGCGCCGGCTTTACCGGCCTATCGGCTGCCCATCATCTGGCAAAGCGCGGCGCCGATGTAACGGTGGTCGAAGCAGAATTTCCCGCTTTTGGGGCAACCGGGCGCAATGGCGGGTTTTGCTGTCTAGGCGGCGCGCGGGCTGAAAACGTCCAGCTGGATAAGCGCTATGGCAAGGCGCAACGCCTAGCCTATCGGCGCAGCGAAGCTGCCGCGGTGGGCTTGGTCAAAACTCTATTGGACGAGTTTGACCTTCAGGCCGATACGCATTCAAGCGGGGAAACCCTATTGGCCCATCGCGCCTCAGACTGCGACAGATTAAAAAACAGCCGTGCTCAGATCAAAGAAGATTATGGCGTTGAGGCGCAGTTTCACAGCAAGAGCGAGCTGCGTCAATTGGGGATGCAAGGGCCGTTCCACGGCGCCTTAACGATCCCCATCGGCTTTGGTTTAAACCCGCGTAAATATGCCTATGGTTTGCTGAGCTCTGCCGTGAAAAACGGCGGCAAGGTTTTCGCAAACAGCCCGGTGATTAATCTCAAAAAAATAGGCGGGACATTTCGATTGACCACGCCGCAAGGCTCGATAACGGCCGATCGGGTTATTATTGCAACCAATGCATATGCCGCTGAAGACCTGCCAGATTGGATGGCGGGGCGCTTTATGCCGCTGAATTCTTCCGTGATTGTTACCGATCCGCTAACGCCCAAGCAGATAGAGGCGCAAGGCTGGAGCAGCGCGCAAATGGCCTATGACACCCGCCAGCTTTTGCATTATTTTCGCCTGATGCCAAACCGGCAATTTTTATTCGGAATGCGCGGCGGTCTGTTCTCAACCGACCGTTCAGAGGCTGCGATACAAAAGCTGATTATGCGCGATTTTCACGCGATGTTTCCAGCTTGGAAAAGCGTCAAAATTCAGCATTTCTGGACGGGGATGGTCTGCATGACGCGGCATCAAATTCCCTTTATCGGGGCCATTCCCAACCTCAGCGGAGCCTATGCAGGGTTTGGCTATCATGGCAATGGTGTGGCGATGGCCAGCTATGCAGGGGCGGTGCTCAGCGATTTGGCGATCGGCGGCGCACCGGTTTTCGAGCGTCCAAAACTGCTGGAAACGCAGCCGCCCAAATTCCCCTTGGGGCGGTATCGACGCCAGCTTCTGGCCCCAGCCTATGCTTTGAAATATTTACAAGATCTTTAAGCGGGCGGTTTGACAGCTTTGGCCGCTCCGCGCTTTAAACCCAATTGCGCCTCGCGCAAAATGATCACCAAACCAGCCATTATGATGATCCCTGCGCCAATCAGCATTTGCAATGTCGGCAATTCATTGAAAAACACATATCCGATCAGCAGCGAAAACAACATGGCGGTATATTCGAACGGTGCCACCACCGAGGCGGGCGCGAAGCGATAAGACAGGGTTAAAAATATTTGTGCCACGCCGCCAATCAATCCGATCAAAACCAACAAAACCGTTTGCATCATACTTGGCAACACCCAGCCAAAGGGCAGCGTACACAATGCCACGCTGGTCGAGGTTAAACTGAAATAAAATACAATCGCGGCGGGGTGTTCGCTCAGGGTCAGCTTGCGAATATGCACATGCGCAAGCGCGATGAACCCCGCACCTAAAAGCACCAAGCCCACCCCAAAAGCGGCGCTTGGTTCAAACGGACCACTGGAAAAGACGGTCAAACGCGGCTCGATCACAACCAACACGCCGATCAACCCCAGCGCCACCGCGCAAAGGCGAAACATGCGCACGGTCTCACCCAGCAACAACGCCGCCAGCAGGACGGTGAGCAACGGAGCTGTAAAGCTAATCGCGGTCACTTCGGGCAGGGGCAAAAATCCAACCGCCGCAAAGTTCAACCCCATTGCCGTGGTGCCAATAACGCCGCGCCAAAAATGCCCCATCCGCGAGCGCACCCGCAAGCCGACGGATAATTCCCCCCGCAAGAGCAACCAAAGCACGATCACCGGAATCGCAAAAAAAGAACGGAAAAACACTGATTGACCGGCAGGAACATCCGCCGATACCGCTTTCACCAGCGAGAGCATGATAATGAAAAGCATCACCGCGCAAAGTTTAAGGGCAATACCTCGCAGAGGTTGCACGGCACGCCTCCTTCTTTAGCAATGATGCATAGCCGAGCCTCTCTGCGGCTTTATGCAGAGTTTGGCAAGACCCAATCGGCGCGAGGAAAATGGCAGGTATAGCCATTAGGAACGCGCAATAAATAATCCTGATGTTCTGGTTCTGCCTCCCAAAACGGGCCAACCGGTTCCAGCTCGGTCACCACCGGGCCCGGCCAAATACCGCTGGTATTGATTGCAGCTATCATGCGCTCTGATTCCAGTTTTTGAGCCTCATCCACATAATAAATGGCAGACCGGTAAGATAACCCGCGATCATTCCCCTGCCGATTAAGGGTTGTGGGATCATGAATTTGAAAAAACACTTCCAGAAGCCGCTTAAAACCAAGCGCTTGCGGGTCATAAATGACTTCAAGCGCCTCGGCATGGGTGCCATGATTGCGATAGGTGGCATTGGGGACATCACCCCCGGAATATCCGCAGCGGGTTGAAATCACTCCGGGCAGGCGACGGATTAAATCTTGCATGCCCCAAAAACATCCCCCCGCTAGAACCGCCCGGGCGCTCATACCACATCCTCCACTTGATCGCGATACGCCCCATAACCCTCAGCCTCCAAATCATCGCGATGAATAAACCTTAACGCGGCGGAATTGATGCAATAGCGCAGCCCCCCACGGGCTTGCGGACCATCCGGAAATACATGGCCCAAATGGCTATCCC
>Ga0255756_1001054_pt1 | contig 32137 bp, 32 predicted proteins | sample 011ome_20_FD_179956 | JGI IMG/M metagenome (GOLD analysis project Ga0255756, IMG submission 179956) | Coastal salt marsh microbial communities from the Groves Creek Marsh, Skidaway Island, Georgia - 011509CT metaG (version 2) | ecosystem: Environmental > Aquatic > Marine > Intertidal zone > Salt... | reverse complement strand
GCCCGCCGATCGACAACTGGAGCACCGCCCGCACCACCATGCTGGGGGATTCGGTGCACGCGACCCTGCCCTATCTGGCGCAGGGGGCGTGCATGGCGATCGAGGACGGGGCGGTGCTGACCCGCGCGCTTGCCATGTGCGACAACATCCCCGACGCGCTGCAGCTCTACCAGCGCAACCGCATGGAGCGTACGGCGCGGATCGTGAAGCAGTCCGACGCCAACCGCACGCTGTTCCACATGCCGAGCATGGAGGCCATCCGCGCCCATTTCGCCAAGGTGGACGAAGGGGCCGACCGCAATGGCTGGCTCTATTCCTATAACCCGTTGACGGTCGACCTGACCTGACCTGATCTGGGCCCGCGTCGCGGCCCGCATCGGGAAAACGGATACAAAAAAGGGCCGGTCGTCAGACCGGCCCTTCGTGTATTCCGGGACGGGCGCGTCAGTTCACGCGCACTTCCTCCGGCAGGAACATCATCGCGTCCTGGTCTGCCGCGGCCGCGTTATGGCATTCGTAGCAGAACTTGACCGACGCGTTGCCCTTGCCGTTGGTCGTGCCGGGGATCTGCCCGTCCGGCATGATCATCGTGTACTGCCAGTCGAGGGTGTTCCTGTTGAAGCCGGCATTGTGCTTTTCCATCAGGAAGAGCGGCCCCGTCGCGACCTGGCCCTTGCCGTTCACCGTAAAGCTGTTTTTCGCCAGCACCGCACCCGGCGCCATCTTGCCCGCTTTTTCGTACTTGCCGTAATTCGACGCCTTTTCGTTGGCGTAGTTCATGACGAAGCGTTCGCCGTGGGTTGCCGAGACGTAAGGCCGCTTCGCATAGTTTTTCCAGTTCAGGAAAACCGCCGCGTATTTGTTGCCCGAATTCGCATAGGCCGTTTTCATTTCGCCTTTGAGACAGTCATAGACGGCGACGATTTCCGCCGGGGACAGTTCGGGAGGCGCGGCGGCGGCCCCGCAGGGGCTGCAGGGGTTCGATGCGCCGCAGGGACTGCATGGGTTCCTGGCGGCGCAGGGATTTTTCCCCGCGCACGGGTTCTTGGCCGCACAGGGATTCTTCGCCGCGCACGGGCTGCACGGGCTGCACGGGTTTTTCGCGGCACAGGGGCTGCAGGGATTTTTTGCCGCGCACGGGTTTTTCGCCGCGCAGGGATTGGCGGCTGCCGCCTGAAGGCGCGGCACGACGCAGGCCGTCGAATAGTTCGCCGCACGCGCGCCGCAGGGAGCGCAGGGATTTGCGCCGCACGGGTTGCACGGATTTTTCGCCGCACAGGGATTGCAGGGATTCTTTGCGGCACGCGGGTTCTGCGCGGCGCACGGGTTGGCCGCCGCGCAAGGATTCCTTGCAGCACATGGATTGTTCGCGGCACATGGGTTTTTCGCCGCACACGGATTCTTCGCCGCGCACGGATTTTTCGCGGCGCATGGGTTCTTCGCAGCGCAGGGGTTGGCGGCGATCTGTGGCGCCGGGGTCGCACCGGGATTTGCGGCGACGGGTGCTGACAGCACGCCCGCGGCCAGAAGTGCTGCGGGTATGACGGCAGATGACAGAAGCGATGATTTAAAGGGTCTCATGCGATTCCTCCCTTCCCTAAGAGGTTTGTGATTGGCCGGCGTCGGCGGTGGTGAAAATCACTGCCCAGCGACGAAGACACACCACCCTACCGGAGTACCGCCGGGTCTGGTGTCACATGCGATAACGATTGCGTGACCGGCCCGGCGGTCATCACGCGCGTCGCCGGCCGGAAAATCGCGGCGGCAGTCGGCTTAAGGGATGCGTGTCCGGCTGATCTACACCCGGGGGCGTTAGCGGCCGTGGACCCGCTTCAGGAAATCGATCGCGTGGGCATTGAAGCGCTCGGCGAATTCGATATTTGGGCAGTGGCCGCAATTTTCGTAGACGTGGTGTTCGTTGTCCGGAATGCGCGCTGCGAGCTTCGCCGAATAGCCGGGCTCGCGCAGCGGATCGTTCGCGCCCGCGATGATCAGCACCGGCACCTCGACGTTCTCGTAGACCGTGTTGTCCGGAATGCCGAAGCTCTGATCGCCGGATTTTTCTGCCTTCTTTTCCGGTTCGGGCCGTTTCAGCCGCGGTGCGGAGGCGCATTCGAACGCGCCGGGCATCAACGCCATTTCCTGGCGCTTCGCCACATAGGCATCGTCGTCGCCCCATTTCGGGTCGTCCAGCATCGCATGCAGCAGCGCGCGCATGGCGGACGCCGTGCCGTCATAGGCGAGCAGGGTTTTCCGTTCCTCGGTCAGCGGGGTGAACCCGCCGCCCGAACACAGGATCGCGGAGCGCACCGGCAGGATCGGCGGCGGATCGGCGATGATGCGCGCGAGGTTCGATCCGCCCATCGAATTGCCGATGAAGTCGGCTTCCCCGATGCCCATCACTTCGAAGAACCGGGACATATGCCGGTATACGCGGGCGCGCTGGTCGGCGAAATCGTACACCTTGTCGGTGCGACCGAAGCCGAGCCAGTCCGGCGCGATCACATGGAAGTGCTCGGCCAGCGCCGGGATGTTGAATTCCCAGCTGATCTCGGCGCAGCCGCCGAATTCGCCGGAATGGAGCAGGGCGACGGTCGGCGCGTCCTTGTCCCCCGCTTCCAGGTAATGGGTGTTGATTCCGTCGACCTCGACGAAGCTGGATGCGATACCGGGTGCAATACTGGCCATCGGTTACCTCACGAAGTCGACCGACAGGTCGGTGATCTCGGCATGCTCCTGGTCGGGCATGGATTTGCGCTTTTCCATGATCTCTTCAGGATCCCAGGTTGCCGCCAGTTCGCGCAGGCGCGGATAAACCTCTTCGGTATAGAGCTTCATCGAATGCAGCGTGTCGTCCTTCGTCTGATGACCGGCCTGGCCCATCATCAGCATGTGGCCGAACCCGCCCGAATATTCCCAGAACGCCTTGATCTGCTCGTAAACCTGGTCCGGCGTGCCGGCGAAGACATTGCCGCGCCGCATGTGTTCCTTCAGGTCCGTGCTGTAGGCCGCGCCCGAGCCGGAAATATGCGCGCCTCTCATGATGCCGGCGGCGACCTGCGGCGGATGGTATCCGGGCGGGTTTTTCCAGGGCTCGGACACCTTGTTCGCCTGCATGTACCACATCAGCTCGTTCGCGCCCTTTTCGGCGGCGCGTTCGTCGTCGCCGACATAGACAAGACCGCAATAGGCCAGCCGGTCGAGCGGCGCATGGGTGCCGTGATGCTTCAGGTAGTTTGCGCGATAGGCGTCGAACAAGGGCCGCACGCGCGAATACCCGGCAAGGAAGATGGCCGCGACATGGCCGTGCATTGCCACGGGCTCGGTGCTGCCCGGGCCGCCGGTCGTGATCCATACCGGCGGGTGGGGCTGCTGGTAGGGGCGCGGCCAGATATTGACCTGGCGGTGATGGTAATACTTGCCTTCGAAATTGAACGGGCCGTCATGGGTGGTCCACGCCTTCATGATCAGGTCGTGCGATTCCCACAGCCGTTCCGATCCCTTGTAGGGCAGGATGTTCGCCGCCGCCGCTTCATACGGCACGCTGCGCACGAAGCCGCATTCGAGGCGGCCCTTCGAAATCACGTCGATCAGCGCCATTTCCTCGGCGACGCGCACCGGCTGGTTCCGGTTCGGCAGCGGGTTGCCGAGGATCAGCAGGCGCGCGTTCTTGGTCTGGCGGGCGAGGATGCCGAGCATGATCGGGGCGGCGGGCACCATGCAGGTCGCCGTCTGGTGATGCTCGTTGACCATGATGTCGAGGCCCATTTCATCCGCCGCGCACCAGATATCGAGATATTCGTTATACAGGCGGTGGGCGTTCTCGGGCTCGCACAGCCGGTTGGGCAGCTCGACGCGGATGGAGTCCCATTCGTCCTGCGGCGGCAGGTCGGGGTAGCAGTCTTCGGTGAAAAACCAGGTCCTCATGGTTGGCGTCGGCGTCGTCATGGGCGTGCTTCCGTTGGTTGGGGCCGTGCGTGAAAGGGGCGTCGGGTCAGCGGACGAATTCGACCCCGAAATTGCCGAGATCGACACCTTCCTTGACGGGCATTGCCTTGCTCTTTTCCCACAGCTCGGCGGGATCGGCGTTCTTCGCCAGTTCGATCAGGCGGGGTTCGACCTCTTTCTTGTAAAGCTTCATCGATTTCAGGGCGTCGGCATCCGACAGGAAACCGGCCTGGCCCATCATCAGCATGTGACCGAACCCGCCCGAATATTCCCAGAACGACTTGATCTGTTCGAACACCTGGTCCGGGGTGCCGGCAAACACGTTGCCGCGGGCCATCTGTTCTTCCAGTGTCGGGTTGGTGGGCACGCCCGATCCGGTGACGCCCTTCATCACCTGCGCGGACACCGGGGGCGGGTGGTAGCCGGGCGGGTTGCTCCATTCCGGCGGCACCTTGTTGGCTTCCATGTACCACAGCAGCTTGCGCGCGCCTTCCTCGGCCTCGCGGTCGTTTTCGCCGATATAGCACAGGCCGAGATAGGCGAGCCGGTCGAGCGGCGCATGGACGCCGTGGGCATCGAGATAGGCCTGGCGGTAGCCGTCGAACACGGTCCGGATGCGCGGATAGCCCGCCAGGAACACGGCGCCGACATGTTTGTGCTCGGCCACTTTCACGGCCGATCCGGCGCTGCCCATCGTGATCCATACCGGCGGGTGCGGCTGCTGGTAGGGGCGCGGCCAGATATTGACCTGGCGGTGGTGATACCACTTGCCTTCGAAATTGAACGGACCGTCATGGGTGGTCCACGCCTTCATGATCAGGTCATGGGCTTCCCACATCCGCTCCGATCCCTGATAGGGCAGGATGTTCGCGGCCGCTGCCTCATACGGCACGCTGCGCACGAAGCCGCATTCGACCCGGCCCTTTGAAATCACGTCGACCAGCGCCATTTCCTCGGCGACGCGCACGGGCTGGTTCCGGTTCGGCAGCGGGTTGCCGAGGATCAGCAGGCGGGATTTCGATGTCTGGCGGGCGAGGATGCCGAGCATGATCGGGGCGGCGGGCACCATGCAGGTCGCGGTCTGGTGATGCTCGTTGAGCATGATGCCGAGGCCGATCTCGTCGCAGGCGCACCACAGGTCGAGATAGCGGTTATACAGGTCGTGGGCGATGTCGGGATCGCAATGCGCGTTCGGCAGGTCCACCCGGATCGACCGGTAGGTGCTCTGGTCGGGCAGGTGCGGATAGCAATCTTCGGTAAACCACCAGGATTTCATCGTGTCGCTCCCTTTGTTTTCGGCCTCGTTTTCAGCCCGCGAATTTGAACACCGCGTCGACGAACGCGTCGGGCTGTTCCATTTGCGGCGAATGTCCGGCTTTTTCGATGACGGTCATGGTCGCGCCGTCAATCAGTTTGCAGTATTTCTGGCCGTAATCGACGGTAACGATCCCGTCGCTTTCGCCCCAGATGAAATGGGTCGGGATCTTGATCCGGTGCAGCCGGTGCGGCAGCTTCGGATTGTGCATGTAGGGATCCCACGTATAGACGCCGAGCGCGATGCGGTTGGCGGCCATGACCTGAAGCTGGTCCTCCGGCATGTCGCCGGGCCGCGGCGCGAGCGACGTATCGTGGAACATCAGTTCGGCGAGCTTTTCGCCCGGCAGGGCGAAGACGTCGGCGATGTCGCGATCCTCGCGCCCGCCGACCTTCACGCCGACGGGATCGACCAGGATCATTTTCGACAGCCGTGTCGAGTTCATGGTGGCAAGCTCGACCGCGGTCCAGCCGCCCATGGAAAATCCCATCAGGACGACATCGTTGAGGTCCATCTCGTCCAGCAGGTCGAGATACAGGAACACCAGGTCGTCGATACGGTTGAAATGATCGGGAATCCTGCTGCCGGCAAAACCCGGGTGGGTCGGCGCGATGACGTCGAACTTTTCGGCAAGCCTGTCGGCGAACGGCATGGCGGCAATCGGTCCGCCGCCGCCATGCAGCAGCAGCAGCGGCTGGCCCGAACCCTTGCGTACGATATCGATTTCCTGTCCCTGCAGTTTCATTGCTTTTTATCTTCCCTGTCGCGCTGTTTTTGCGGGTTTCCGGAATACTTCGGAACCTAATGTTTAAAACATTATCCATGCCGGGCGGCGATGGCAAGGCGGGGCCGTTGCCCCACCCGGTGCTGCACCCGGCGCCGGTCCGTGCCCCCGACCGGGCCCCGATTTTCGCGTTGGACCCCGCCGCGCCGGACATCTAAGCTTGCATTGAGGATCAACGAGGAGAGAGCTGAATGTCGTCCAATGCCCGCTGGGAATCGCTTGCCATCGACGGCAACAGCATGAGCGTCTTTATCGACGAGCCCGCCACGCCGGGCCCGCATCCGGCGATCGTCGTCGCCCACCACCGCGCCGGCAACGACGTGGCCACGACAAAGTTCGTGCAGGACCTCGCCGGTCACGGCTATGTCGCGGCGACGCCGCACCTGCATCACCGCCGCCCCGAGGGCGAGGATACGCGGGATTCGGTCAAGCATCTCGACGACAACCAGATCGTCGGCGACCTGAATGCGACCGTCGCCCTGCTGCAGGGGATGGACTCGGTGGACAGCGACCGCATGGCGATCGCCGGGCATTGCATGGGCGGGCGCGTCTCGTTCCTCGGCGCCGCCTCTATTCCGGCGTTCAAATGCAATGTCGCCTATTACAGCGGCAACATGTTCAAGGCGATGGGCACGGGCGATGCGCCGCCCTTCGAGAAGCTGGGCGCCTTGCGCGGGCCCGTGCTCGGCTTTTTCGGCAATGACGACGAGAACCCGTCCCCCGCCGATGTCGCGAAGATCGATGCGAAGCTGACCGAGCTCGGCATCGCCCACGAATTCCACGCCTATGACGGCGCCGGCCACGCCTTCCAGAACTTCACCAACCAGGCAGGCTACCGCGCCGCGGCGACGGAAGACTCCTTCGCGAAGATGATCGCCTGGCTGGGCAGGAACCTGTAGGGAGCGGCTTTTTTACAACCGTTTCGGTCGCGCGATTGTCATCCCGGCACAAGGCCGGGGTGACATCCTGGAACAATCCCGAATCCGGGGCGCTCTACCCCGCGCTGCAGGCCCCGCCGCCGAGGACGCAGAATTTTGCGCAGTGGGGGTGGTTCAGCGGCACGTCCGCGGCCGCCTCCGCCAGGGTTTCGCCCATCTCGAAGCGTTCGTCATAGGGCAGCAGGGTACAGGGCATGACCACCGGCCGGTCCGCGCCCCGGCGCTTCACCACCATGCGCGACGTCGCGCACATCATGGCGTCGGGCGAGACATTCAGTATGCCCCAGCAGGCCGTGGTGATTTCCGGCACGTCGGCCATTTCGTCCATCTCGGGGAACAGCACCAGGTCGACCGGGTTTTGCGGATCGATGGTCAGGCCGTGTTCGGCGAACATGCCGGCGAAACCGTCGCGCAGTTCCTGTTCCGTCTCGTTCCAGAACGTGCGGCCGGCGACGTTGATGTTGAAGCCGTTATCGGACAGCCATTTCAGGCCGTCGATGGCCGGCTGCCAGGACCGGGGGCCGCGTTCCTTTTCGTGGCATGCCTGGTTGTAATGATCGATCGACACGCGCAGCACCAGCGCATCCCCGTATTTTTCACGCAGGCCTGAAAGCCCGTCCCGGACCTTCGCCATGGGCCGCATCGCATTGGTCAGCACCAGCGCGCGGAAGCCGCGCGACAGGGTCAGATCGAGGATGTCGATCATGTCCGGGTTCATGAACGGCTCGCCGCCGGTATAGCCGATCTCCGCCGTGCCAAGCCCGTCCGCCGCGATTTCGTCGAGATAGGCGCGGACTTCGCCCGTCGTGATATAGACCAGCCGGTCGTTGGTCGGGCTGGATTCGATATAGCAGTTCACGCAGGTCAGGTTGCACAGCGTGCCCGTGTTGATCCACAGCGTGTTCAGGGATGTCAGCGACACCGACGCGCGCGCCTCGCCCTTGGCTGTGGTCAGCGGGTCGCGGAATTTCGATGCGTCGAGCGGCGCGACCGTGCTTGGCGCGGCAATATCCATAGGTTTTTCCCGGTTGGGCAGCAGGAGACGAGCATTCTACCTAACATATAGGACCCCGGAAGCGCCAACCGGATAAACTTTTCGTCAGGACAGACCGGTCTTGTGGCCGGACGGCATGGTCCTTTCTATTCATAAGGGGCCTAGCTGCCTGCGCACCGGCGATGTACGCCGCGCCCGGCCGGAAAACACCGCGATGCCAGATGCAGAAAACGGCGGTCAGTCTATCTTGGCCGCCGTTTCGTATGATTGCCTTGGAGCGCGCGTCAGGCGGCGCGTTTGCGCCTCGCCAGTCCGAGCCCGATCAGCCCGAAACCGAGGACTGCCAGCGCGCCCGGTTCGGGCACACTGGTCGTGCCGACAAAGGAGGTGATCGCAAACTGCAGGTCCGCCATGGGATGCGTCGTGATCAGATCGATGGCGATGTAGTCGAGCATCGTGAAGTCCACCGGGCCACCGGTAAACGACGTATACTCGAACAGGAGCGGGACGTTTACTGCGAGGAACGGGGTCGGTCTCGTCAGGCTCGCCGTATTGGTACCGTCGGAAACCGTCAAGGTGATGTTGGTCGGGAAGTCGCCGATCACGACAAAGAGGCTGAATGTATTGAGAACGCCGCCGTCCGTCACGTCCACCCCGCCGAGACCGCTGCCGCCGATACCGTTATAGGCGATTCTCGAGGCGGAATAGGCGTCGGTGTTGCCGAGGGTCAGCAGACCCGATGTACCGACGTTGATGCTGACGCTGGACGGCGTGGCGCCGGGGCCAAGTTGTTCAACGGAGATCGTACGCTCGGTGCCGAGAATGTTGACCGCATCGGACACAGTATTCGACGTCGCCCCGCCGCCAAGGCCGTCATAAACGACCTGGTTGGTGGTAAACGTATCGATTGTGAGTGCCTGGGCCGAGCCGAGCGTCAGCGCCGTCAGAGCAAACACGCTGAACAGGTTTCTAAGCATAATTACTCTCTTACTCATACTCAGCCAATTTTTACGATGCTGAACTCTTGAACTATAAACCATTTACCCGTCAACAGTGATGCAATAATTGTGCCAAAACCGGAAATTAATCAATATCAGTGGTTTATGGCCTGATTCCCTGCTCCAGGTTACGGTATATGTAAAAATATCCGACGGTTGAGACGTGCATCCCGGTTGTTCGCGCCTCGGCGCGCCGCCGACCAGGAGCGCGTGTCCGGTATCTATGTTCGCCTGTCGTCAGATGCGCTACTCTGAAAAAAAACGGAGGGCGTCCATGTTTATCGATATCTACACCCATATTTTCCCGAGCGATTTCTACAAACGCATGAGCGAGATCGCGCCGAAGCTCGGCAATATCGGCAAGCGCATGCAGTCGGTCGCCGAGGTCCACGATCTCGACGCGCGGTTCCGGGCGATGGACCCGTTCGGCGATTACCGCCAGATCATCTCGCTGCCCAATCCGCCGCTCGAGGACATCACCACCCCGGCGCAGGGCATCGAGCTCGCCCGCATCGGCAACGACGCCATGGCCGAAATGGTGGAAAAGAACACCGACCGGTTCCCGGGCTTCGTCGCCGCGCTTGCCATGCATTCGATGGACGAGACCATGGACGAACTGCACCGCGCCGTGCGCGATCTCGGCGCGGTCGGTGTGCAGATTTTCACGAATGTGGGCGGCCGCCCGCTCGACCATCCGGATTTCGAGCCGGTCTTCGCCGCCATGGCCGAATACGACCTGCCGATCTGGATGCACCCGGCGCGCACGTCGGACATGACCGACTACGCCGCGGAGGAAAAATCCCGCTACGAGATCTGGTGGGCCCTGGGCTGGCCCTACGAAACCTCGGTCGCCATGGTGCGCCTTGTGCTGTGGGGGCTGTTCGACCGCTATCCGAAGATCAAGATCCTCACCCATCACCTCGGCGGCATGATCCCCTATTTCGAGGAACGCGTCGGCGCAGGCCTCGCGGTGCTCGGCGCGCGCACCTCGGACGAGGATTATTCGAACGTCCTGTCCTCGCTCAAAAAGCCCCACGGCGAATATTTCAAGATGTTCTACGGCGATACCGCCATGTTCGGCTCGTCGTCCGCCTTCCCGACGGGCATGGAGTATTTCGGCCCGGACCACGTCTGTTTTTCGACCGATGCGCCGTTTGCCCCGGTCGCCGAGACGTTCGAATCCCTCAAACGGATGGAGTACGAGGCCGACGTGCAGAAAAAGCTCTACCAGGGCAATGCCGAGAAACTGATGAACCGGAGCTTCGACTAGGCCGGTCGGGCCGCCCGATTGCCTGTAGCCGTCACCATCCGCGGGTCCCGGCGGCGCCCTTGAAGGGGCCGACGACGCGCGATGTGATCCAGCCGCCGTAGAAATCCCCCTCCTGGGGCTGGACGCGGTCGCCGCCCACCCGGCATTCGCCGGCCCGCGTCGCATAGAAGGCGAGATAGTCGCGGATGGGCGCGAAGGCCGCTGTGGGATCCGGGTAGCTCCACGCCGCGTTTTCGGACCGTGTGCCGCCGACATCCAGCGACCAGTACGTCGCGACGCCCTTGTATTCGCAGAACGACTGACCGGCCGCCTTGACCAGGCAGTCCGGACGGATGTCCCCCGGCGGGATGTAGTAGACCGGCGGATGGCTGGTCTCCAGCACCCGGAAACCCTGTTCCGTGCTGGCGACGGTTTCGCCCGCGAACACGACGCGCAGGGGGGCGCTCACTTTCTCCAGTCGCGGCGGGCGGGGGTAATCCCACACCGATTCCTAGCCGGGTCCGGGTTTGACGCGCGGCAATCCGTTCATGGCGATCCTTCCTGCGGCTGTTCAGATGTGTGACCCTGGTAGGTACGTCGCACCTCGCCGGAGCGATCACCGTCCGATCATCGCCGATCACCGGGCGATGAAGACAATGCCCGGCCGGCAGCCAAAAAAGGGGGGACCCAATAGGCCCCCCCTGATCGGTTGCGATGGATCGAAGCGTCGCCGGGTCAGCCCTTCTTCTTGAAGTCCAGGTAACCGCGCAGCTTTTCGAGCAGCGATTCGGGGACGTCGAGGCCCTTTTCGACAATCTCCTGAACCTTGTCGCCCGAGATCGGATCGACGTCGGCCCGGCGCGATTTCGCATCGGCGAGAAATGCCGGGTCGCGCATGGTCGCCATGAACGATTCCCGGAGAATGGCGAGGCGGTCGGCCGGCACGCCCGGCGGCGCATAGAAGCCCATCCCGAGATTGGTGGCCACTTCGAAGAACTCGACCATCTTGCGGTGTTCCGCGTCGGGCATCAGGCTCTTGAGCGTCGGCGTATCCGGCAGTTCAGGAATCGGCGGGCCGTACTGGACGAGCTGAACGATCTTTTTCTCGCGTATCCAGTCCTCCTTCACCGTTACCCAGCCGGACCAGTAGTTCTGCCTGCCATGGAGTTCTCCACGCGGCATGGCGTCGTTCATGAGCGCCGCCTTGTAGCCTTCGATGATCTTGAACCTGGTGCCGAGCACCGCGTTCATGAACTTCGGAATCAGATAGGATTCCGACCCTTTGCCGGTCGACCCCATGACCACCTCGGTCGTCTTCGCCTGATCGACGGTCAGGGCGGGGGCGGTGTGCCACACGGTGATCACGGCGGCCCGGGGCGTGATCGACCCCAGCCACTGGAACTTCTTGGCGTCGAACTTCACGTCGCGCAGGACGGGTGCGAGCACGGAGGGCGCCAGCACTTCGCCAACGTATGTTCCGTCCTTCGGCGCGGCGTTCGCCATGTAAGAGGCCGCCTTGGTGCCGCCCGCGCCGGGCTGGAACTGACAGATGACATCCGGCTTGCCCGGAATATGACGCGGCCAATGCTGGGCGATAAGATAGCAGTAGACCCCGAGCGACGCGCCCGCGCCGCCGCCCACCACGATCGTGATGTTACGGCCGGCGTAAAAATCCCTTGCCTCCGCTGTCCCGGGTTGTGCGACGAGACACCCCGCGAACAGCGCCGCTGCGGCTGCGTAGCCGGTCAAAAATCGTTTTCTCATGTTCCGGTATTCCTTTCTTCAAATGGAAATCAGACGCGCGTCGGTTTCGCAGTCAGGAAAGTTCCGCGGACTATTCCGCGGCTTGTGCCCCGGCGGTTTGCGCCGTCAGTTTTTCGATGACGTCGTCGGTCGACTGGACATCGCCGAAGGCAACCAGGAATTTCCCCAGTGTGTGGTTGTGCAGTGCCGCCGTCTGGTCGGCGTTACCATCGGAGATCATGATGGTCCGGTAGTCCCACATGCTCGCATCGCGTGCCGTCGATTCGCAGCACGAACTCGTCGCGACTCCGGTAATCAGCAGGGTATTGATCCCCAGCCCGCGCAGCAGGGTATCGAGCGCGGAAGGATGGGGAATGAAAGCGGAGTACCGCGTTTTCAGCACGTACTTGTCGTCGGCCCGGGCATCGCATGTCGGGAACAGGGGGAAGCCTTCATTCGCCGGGTTGAGCAGGTGCTGGCGGCTTTTCCATCCCTCGGCGCCGGTTGCTTCCTTCCGGTTCGCCCAGTCCTCCGGGTCTTCGGGTGCCTCGGTCTGGACCCAGACGACCGTGCCGCCGGTCGCTCTGACGGTCTCGGCAAGACGGTTGATGTTGGGGACGATGTCGCGGGCGACGGGCGCGCAGGCCGGCATGCCGTCGGCGCAGAAATAATTCTGCATATCCACCACCACCAGCGCGGTCTTGCGGGGCGTCAGGCTCTCATAGGCATTGAGGCGACCGTTCCGGAGGCTCTTCGCCCGGTCGATAAACCAGGGGTCGATGTTCAGCTCATGCATGTCCCATTCTCCTTATTCTGCGTATCGGCGGCAAACGCGTTTCTTCATTTAACCCCGTATAATCGAAATTGCCTACCCGAATAGCATGGCTCGGACGACATACCGTGTTGCCTGACGCACGCGGGCCTGACGCATGAGGGCCAGGCGCAGGCGGGACTCGGACAGCCGGGTTCATGCAACAAGCTGACCCTAACCAGCCTGCCGAGCCTTCCCAGCCTTCCCAGCCCGGCGATGCGGTCACGGGGCGTAGATCCGCGATGCCCCGGTAAACCCTGTGCCGGATTCGGCTTTACCGCGAAAGCCCGGCCGCGCTAACCTGAGGCATATTTTTCAGGAGATACCGTCATGAGCACAGACCTGATCACCGGCTCCTTCGTCGCCCTTATCACGCCGATGAACCGGGACGGCACCATCGACTTCGAAGGCTTCCGCACGCTGATCCGGTTTCACGAGGATAACGGCACGTCCGCGATCCTGTTCATGGGCTCGACGGGCGAGGTCTCCATGCTGAGCCCGGAAGAGCGCCACGCCATCGTGCGCGAGACCATGAAGATGCGCACCGGCAAAATGCATTTCTATTTCGGCTGCACCGGCACGACGACCGACACCACCATTGCCTATGTCAAACAGGCGGCGGCGGAGGGCGCGGACGGGGCGATCATCGCGGCCCCGGCCTATATCTGCGCGTCCAATGCCGACATCGTGCAGTTCTGCCTCGACGTTGCGGATGCCTCGCCCATCCCGCTCGGCTTCTACAACAACCCGCCGCGGGTCGGCACCGACCTCAGGACCGAGGACCTGCTGCGTATCGCCGAACATCCGCGCTTCACGGTGCTGAAGGAATCCACCACCCGGGTCGGCCAGGTCGCGCAGGTCTGCGCCGCCAAGCCGCACATGTCGCTGATGTGCTGCTGCTCGCCCAATCTCGGCCTCGTCGTGCCGATGATGGCGCTGGGCGGGCACGGTACCGCGAACATGACCGGCAATATCATCCCCGCCGAAATGGCCGTGATCTCCACCCCGTGGAAAACCGGCGACGACGCCTTCGCCTGCCGCGAGGCCTGGCTGACCAACCTGCCGATGCTGCATTTCGCCTATTCGGCGATCAACCCGGTGGCGGTGAAAAGCCTGATGCGCGCCGTCGGCCTGCCGGCGGGCCCGCTACGCAAGCCGCTGCAGCAGCTCGATGCGTCCGCCCTGCAGAAGGGGCTCGATATTTGCCGCGATCTCGGGCTGGACAAGAAATACGGCTACCGGCTGGATACGGCGGCCGCCATCGCCGCCGAATAGGGGGCCTTCATTTTCTGCGGCACCGGCCCTCTCCCCCTCCCGACCACCCATAAGGATCATCCCGTGTGTGGTCGGGAGGGGGAGAGGGCCGGTGCGCATCCGCGTCAGCGGAAAATAATTCAGCCGTCCGTCAGGGCCAGGCTTTTATAGCCGCTTTCCGCCTCTTCGTTGCACCGCTTCACATAGGGCGGCCAGCCGCCGATATAGGGGGCGAAGGCGCGCGGCTTGCCCTCGACATTGGATCCCACATACCAGGAATCGCAATTGGTGCGCAGCGAGGCGTCGCCCGCGCGTTTGACCTCGGCGCACCACTCGGCCTCGGCCTCGGGCGTCGGGTCGAACACGCGCTGTCCGTTTTCGCGCATGTGCTCGAGCAGGTCGCCCACCCAGTCGCCGTGCTGTTCGGCGCAGGTCACCATGGTCGCCAGCACGGACGGGCTGCCGGCGCTGACCATGTTGAACATGTTGGGAAAGCCGGAGATCGTCAGGCCGAGATAGGTTTTCGGCCCCTCCGCCCATTTCTCCTGGATGGTCTGGCCGTCCTTGCCGGTGATCCTGATCCGCGTGACGCTGCCGGTCATGGCATCGAACCCGGTGGCGTAGATGATCATGTCGAGGTCGTAATCGACGCCCCCGGCGGTCAGGCCGTTCGGGGTAATGCGTTCGATGCTCCCGGGGCCGCGCACATCGACCAGCGTGACGTTGTCGCGGTTGAACATCTCGTAATACCCGGTGCCGGAACACAGCCGCTTGCAGCCGAATTCCTCGTCCGGCGTCAGCAGCTCGACCAGGTCCGGATCGTCGACGATCTCCTCGATGCGGCTGCGCCAATACGCGATGCATTCCCTGTTGGCGTCGTCGTTGAACAGGATGTCGTTGAACGCGCCGAGGAAGGGCAGGCCGCCGATCTCCCAGAACTTGTCGAACCGGGCGCGGCGTTCTTCCGGGTCCAGGTCGAAAACCGACTGGTCATGGCGCTCGAACAGGAACGCCGTCAGCCCGGCATAGGCCTTCGCGCGGAATCCCTTGTAGTCGGCTTTGATGTCCCGGACTTCTTCCGGCGTCAGCGGCCGGTTCTGCGACGGCACCACGTAGTTCGGCGTGCGCTGGTAGATGTAGACATGCTCTGCTTCCTCCGCGATCAGCGGCCCGGCCTGGATCGCGGAGGAGCCGACGCCGATAATGCCGACGCGCTTGCCCTTGAACTCCACCGGTTCCTTCGGCCAGATGCTGGTCTGATAGGTCTCGCCGGTAAAGGTGTCCTCGCCCGGGAAGCTCGGCTTGACCGGGGCCGACAGGCAGCCGACGCCCATGATGAAATACTGCGCCCGCAGGGTCTGCCCACGGTCGGTTTCCACCGTCCATTCGCCGGCATCCTCGTCCCAGGTCGCGGCCTCGACGCGGGTGTCGAACTGGATGTCGCGCGTCAGGTCGAAACGCTCCGCGACATGTTCGATATAGGCGAGGATTTCCGGCTGCGACGCGTAGCGTTCCTTCCATTCCCATTCCTGCTGGAGCTCTTCGGAAAACTGGTAGGAATACTGCATGCTCTCGATATCGCAGCGCGCGCCCGGATAGCGGTTCCAGTACCACGTGCCGCCGACGCCGGAGGCCGCGTCGATGACCCGCGCGGTAAAGCCCTTCTGGCGCAATACGTGCAGCATGTAGAGACCGGTAAACCCGGCGCCCACGATCACCGCGTCGAAGGTCTCTCCCGGCAGGATTTCAGCTTTTTTCTCGTCTGTCATGAATCGTATCCAAAATATGCGGCAAAGCGGTCAATCGTTCCTATCTGTTAAGTATAGCGGCGTTGCCGGAGACGACAAACCGCAGCAGCGCATGGGGCTCCGCGTTTTGCAGGGAAGAGTCGCCGACCCGCCGGCCCTCGTAGTTTAGAATAATTATAAAAAACCTTGCGGTCCCCGGCGGGGTGTGTATATTAGAATGATTCCAAATTGGCTTTTGCACCTCGATAGGAGAGAAATATCATGAATGGCAGCGACAACGGTTCCGCGGGCAAATGCCCGGTCATGCACGGGGGGATCACCACCACCGGCACGTCCGTTATGTCCTGGTGGCCCAAGGCCCTGAACCTCGACATCCTGCACCAGCACGATTCCAAGACCGATCCGATGGATCCGGGCTTCGACTATCGCGAGGAAGTCAAAAAGCTTGACGTGGACGCCCTGAAAAAAGACCTCCACGCCCTCATGACCGACAGCCAGGACTGGTGGCCGGCCGACTGGGGTCACTATGGCGGGCTGATGATCCGCATGACGTGGCACGCGGCGGGCTCCTACCGGATATCAGACGGCCGCGGCGGTGCCGGCACCGGCAACCAGCGTTTCGCGCCGCTGAATTCCTGGCCCGACAACGTCAACCTCGACAAGGCACGCCGCCTGCTGTGGCCGATCAAGAAGAAATACGGCAACCGGCTGAGCTGGGCCGATCTCATTACCTATGCCGGCACCATCGCCTATGAATCCATGGGCCTGAAAACCTTCGGTTTCGCGTTCGGGCGCGAGGATATCTGGGCGCCCGAAAAGGACGTCTACTGGGGTCCCGAATCCGAATGGCTCGACCGCGACCGCTATGAAAGCGACGAGGAAGCGACAACCCTCGAAAACCCGCTCGCCGCCGTGCAGATGGGCCTGATCTACGTCAACCCGGAAGGCGTGAACGGTGTGCCAGATCCGATCAAGACCGCCCATGACGTGCGCGAAACCTTCGCCCGCATGGCGATGGACGATGCGGAAACCGTCGCGCTGACCGCCGGCGGCCATACCGTCGGCAAGGCCCACGGCAATGGCGACGCCGCCCTGCTCGGGCCGGAGCCGGAAGGCGCGGATATCGACGAACAGGGTCTCGGCTGGAACAACAGGACCAAGCGCGGCATCGGCCGCGACACGGTCACCAGCGGCATCGAAGGCGCGTGGACCACGCACCCGACACGGTTCGATAACGGCTATTTCGACCTCCTGTTCAAGTACGAATGGGAATCGAAGAAAAGCCCGGCCGGCGCGTGGCAGTGGATGCCGATCGACATTGCCGAGGAAGACATGCCGGTCGACGTCGAAGACCCGTCCATCCGTTGCATGCCGATCATGACCGATGCCGACATGGCGATGAAGATGGACCCGGCCTACCGCGAAATCTCGCTCCGGTTCAAGGAAGACCAGGCCGCGTTCGAGGATGCGTTCGCCCGCGCCTGGTTCAAGCTGACCCACCGCGACATGGGACCGAAGGCCCGCTATATCGGCCCTGACGTGCCGGCCGAGGAACTGATCTGGATGGATCCCGTCCCCGCCGGCAACAGCGATTACGATGTCGATGCGGTGAAGGCGAAAATCGCCGATGCCGGGCTTAGTGTCGGCGACATGGTCGCCACCGCCTGGGACAGCGCGCGGACATTCCGTGGCTCCGATATGCGCGGCGGCGCCAACGGCGCGCGTATCCGCCTCGCCCCCCAGAAGGACTGGGAAGGCAACGAGCCCGCCCGCCTCGCGAAGATGCTGGCCGTGTATGAAGGCATCGCCGCCGGCACGGGGGCAAGCGTCGCGGACGTGATCGTGCTCGCCGGCAATGTCGGCGTCGAACAGGCGGCGAAGGCCGCCGGCGTCGAGGTCACCGTGCCCTTCGTCCCCGGCCGCGGCGATGCGACCGATGATGCGACGGATGCGGATTCCTTCGCGCCGCTCGAACCCGTCCATGACGGCTACCGCAACTGGCTGAAGCAGGACTATGCCGTCAGCCCGGAAGAGCTGATGCTCGACCGCACGCAGCTCATGGGCCTGACCGCCCGCGAGATGACGGTCCTGGTCGGCGGCATGCGCGTCCTCGGCACCAATCACGGCGGCACGAAGCACGGCGTGTTCACCGACCGCGAAGGGGCGCTCACGACCGACTTCTTCGTCAACCTGACGGACATGGACAATGAATGGGTCCCGACGCGTAAGAACCTGTACGAGCTCCGCGACCGCAAGACCGGCGCGGCCAAATGGACGGCACGCTCCGTCGATCTCGTCTTCGGCTCCAACGCGGTGCTCCGCGCCTATGCCGAAGTCTACGCGCAGGACGACGCGAAGGAGAAATTCGTGAAAGACTTCGTCGCCGCCTGGACCAAGGTCATGAACGCGGACCGGTTCGACATCGCGTAATACCGGCGGCTCTCACCGTCAAAATCAGCGGGCGGCGTTTCTCATCGGGGGAACGCCGCCTTTTTCTTTTGAGGCAGAGGGCAGGCCGCTGTCATACCCCCGTCATTCGGGTCTGCGACAAGGCGGCATGACCCCGCCTTCCGCTCCCGGATTCCCGCCATGACACCTGACAGCCTCCCCGAAAGCCTCCCCGACGGTCTCCCGGACAGTCTTCGCGCGCTCCCTGGCCTGCCAAATCTGCAGGGCAAGCGCGGGCTGGTGGTCGGCATCGCCAATGACCGCTCCATCGCCTGGGGCTGTGCGCGGGCGTTCAGGGCCTTCGGCGCCGACGACCTCGCAATCACGTATCAGACCGACAAGGCCCGCCCTTACGTCGCGCCGCTCGCCGACGCGCTCGGCGCCGGGATCTGCCGGGCGCTCGACGTGCGCGACGACGCAGAGATGGACGCATTGTTCGGCGAAATCGCGATCCGCTGGGGGCGGCTCGATTTCGTCGTCCATTCCATCGCCTTCGCGCCGCGCGACGACCTGCAGGGCCGGGTGACGGACTGTTCGCGCGCAGGCTTCCTGGCGGCGATGGATATTTCCTGCCATTCCTTCCTGCGGCTTGCAAAGCGCGCAGAGCCGCTGATGACCGACGGCGGCGCGCTGTTTGCGATGAGCTATCTCGGCGCGGAACGGGTGGTCGAAAACTACAACCTGATGGGGCCGGTCAAGGCCGCGCTGGAGGCGTGCGTGCGCGCTTTGGCGGTGGAGCTCGGCGATCAGGGCATTCGCGTCCATGCGATCTCGCCCGGCCCGATGCCGACCCGCGCGGCCTCCGGCCTTGCCGGGTTCGATGGCCTGATGGCCCGGGCGGGTGACGCGACCCCCGGCGGGCGCCTCGCCGGTGTCGACGATGTCGGCGCGATCTGCGCGTTCCTCGCCACCGATGCGGCGCATATGATGACGGGAGAGACCCTGTATATCGACGGCGGGCTGAACATCCGCGCGCCGGTTTAGGCCGTTTTATGCCTCAACGGCGGCGGCGGTTCCGGGCAATGCCGCCGATCAGGAACAGGGTGGCCAGCGGGAACAGCATGCCGGCGGGGGCGGGCACGGCTGCCGTCACTTCCGATATGCGGCGGACAACCAGCGTGTTCGCCTGCGCCGCCGGGATGGAAACCGATTGAATGGTCCGGGCGCCGTTCTCGTATGCGTCGCCGAGGAAGTAGAACCTGAATGTGTTGATCCCTGAAGAGCTCAGAAAATCGAAATCCAGGCCCCACGTGTCGCCGTCTGCGTCCGGTAGTCCTGACAGGACCATGCCGTCCGTGCAGCACGACACCCAGCGCCAGTTCGGGCTGGAGGTTCCGCTCGCAACATCCCAGGCATAGGTGGAATCGCCGGGATCGTCCCTGACCGAAACGTAAACGTCGTTATTCCCGGCCAGCCCCGCGCTGGTGATATTCGCAGTGACGTGGCCGCCATCCGCGTCGCGCGGAATATCGAAAAAAGAGAACATCGACAGCTCGTTCCCGTCATCGAACAGGAAGAAGCTTGCCACCTGGGATTGTTCGATATTGTCGGGCGTGTTGACCGACGCACCGAACGGCGTGTCGTAGGAATAGTATTGCGGTGCCGTATAAAAGCCGCCGCCGGGGTGGGCCTTCATGATCGGGTAGATATTGCGCGCGATGAAGGTGGGGTGAACCCCCTCCGGGACCTCGCCCAGACCGAGATTGGCGCCGCTCCCCCAAACGATGCTGTAAGGCCCGGCCTGGGCCGGGGAAAAGCCCGCGATCAGCGCAACGGCGAAACAGGCGGCGAGGAATTTCGGGAAACGGAACAACAAACGACTACTCCTGGACAACAACACGGCGCCCCACCGTGGGCGATGACGCCCGGCGTTTTCCCCAAATCGTTATGGTTAAGACAAGGTAAATGTCGCTGGGTGGCGCCCGCTACTCCGCCGCTTGCGCCGCCCCCGCCTTGGCCGCCCACACGTCCATCACGTCCGTGCTCTCCGGCACATGGCCGAAGATGAATTCGACCGATTTGATGGTCGCTTCGTGCAGGGGCACGTTGGCGGAACCGACGCAGTCCGGCGGCATCACGATGTAGTAGCCGTGGAAGAATGCCTCGCGCAGGGTGGAATCGACGCAGACATTGGTGGCGACGCCGGTCATCACCAGGGACTTGATGCCGCGGCGGCGCAGGATGTCGTCCATCTGGGTGTTGTGGAACGCGGAATAACAGCGCTTCTCGACCACCTGTTCGCCGTCGATCGGCCCGATCTCGTAGAAATCCGCCCCCCAGGAATCGGAGGCGCAGCACACGGCGCCCTTGCCCTTTTCCAGCATCTTGGACAGCATCGGCGCGGGCAGCAGGTCGTGGTCGTAGATCGCCCTGATCCACACCACCATCACGCCGGCGTCGCGCGCGGCTTGCACCAGCTTGCCGATACGCGCGGCGAGCGGTTTGTTGCCGCTCATATCCGCGCCCTGGGTGGTGTGGATATAGCCGTTATCGGCGCAGAAATCGTTCTGCATGTCGACCACGACCAGCGCCGTGTGCGCGGGCTCGAGGATTTCGTCCAGCCCGTTCAGCAGGCCGGGGTGTTGATCAGACATTGGCCGTCTCCTTTTCCATTTCCCAGTACACGCAGCCCATGCCGCAGCGCAGCGCGACCGAGGGTTCGTAGCAGATCGTCTTCGCCGGCCGCGTGCCGACCGCCCCCATGGCGGCGATCCAGGCGATCAGCTCCGACGTGCCGCCGTCGCCCGCCGCGACCATTTTCTCCATCGTGCATTCGCGCAGGACGCGTTCGGGATCGCCCTGTTCGAGCAGGGCGAGGAACCAGCGGTCGAACGCCTCGTCCACGTCGAAATAGCGCGGCCCGCCCGGATCGTGGCTGAGGCCGCCCGTGCCCATGACGGCGACGCGCAGGCCGTCCGGCAATTCGGTCTCGACGATCTCCTTCAGGGCGAGGCCGAAGGCATAGCAGTGCTGCGGCGACGGCACCGGCGGCACCACGCAGTTCATGTGGATCGGCACCAGCGGGATATCGTAGTCCGGCGTCAGGTATTTCAGCGGCACCGACCAGTTATCGTCGAACAGCAGGTCGGATTTCGACGTGGTGTCGAACCCCCGCGCGCCGAGGCCCTCGAACAGCTTGCGCGCGATCGCGGATGCGCCCCGCACGGTATAGGGCTCCACGTTCACCCAGTCCCGGAACCATTCGGCCGGGCCGGACCAGCTTTCCGCCGTGCCGACGCAGAAATCGTGCAGGTCGTCCAGCGGCATGTTCAGCACGTGGTCGTTGGCGATGCCGACGATCACGTCGGGCTTCGATGCCCGCAGCAGCTCGCCCAGTCGGTTGAAGCCCTCGGTCAGGCTCTTCTGTTCGTGTTCGGGCGCCTGGTCGAGCCAGCCGGTGAGGCCCGGCGCGTGGCTCAGCCCGGTTGCAAAGACAATATCGGCCATCAGCGGGTTTTCCCTTTTCCTTCGACGACGCTCTTGCCATAGGCCTGCGCCGAGGGTGAATTGTTGTGATTATACGCGCCGCCGTGAAACAGGCGCGAGACCTGGGGCAGGAAATAGGGATGCACGCCGAGCTCGCCGAGCCGCTTGATGTCGATATCCCGGAACGCCTGGCGCTCTTCCTCGGACAGGCCGTATTGTTCCATCAGGGTCTCGAAATTCTCGGCGAAATTCGTGTATTTCGCCGGGTCGCGCCGGGCATCGAAAATCATCCGGTTCGACGGCAGGTCGCGCTTTACGTCTGCGACGGGCATTTTTGCTCTCCCTCGTTTTGTTCATTTTCCCGCTGCGCGGGACCGCTCCAGCCCGCTCCCCCTCCCGGCCTCCCGCGGCATTATCCTTATGGGTGGCCGGGAGGGGGAGCGGGCCGGTGCCGTAATATGCTATCCTATTATAAAGCATAACAACGAACGTGACCGGGATGAAACCGTTCTATGAGACCGTCATGGCGCCGGCGACCGGCTGGGCCGATGTCGTCCGCACCGGCCAGCGCCTGCGGGTGACCGACCTCGAGGGCCTGCAGGTCGTCGACATGGCCGTGTTCAACGAGCGCAACCTGCGCGAAAAACTGTCCACGTCCTATTCGCGCTCGCGCGCCGGGATCGCCGGCGAGGACGGTTTCCATCCGCGCGACCGCCTGTTCGAGGGCGACCTTTTAATGTCGACCATCAATAACGAAATGATGCGCATCACCGCCGACACGGCGGAGGTCAAGGGCATGCACGACGTCCATGGCCGGATGTGCAATCGCCATCTCTATGCCGCCATGGGCGAGCCCGGCAAGGACGGCTGCCACGAGATCATCTCCGGCGTGGTGGCGCCCTGGGGCCTGCTGCCCGAGGACATCCCCGACACGATCGACCTGTTCATGAACTATCACCACGACTGCGCCCATGGCTGGTGGGTGCTCGAGGACGGCGTCTCGAAGCCGGGCGACTATATCGAGTTCGAGGCGCTGATGGACTGCGTGGTCGCGCTGTCCAACTGCCCGTTCTATCGCGGCACGCCGATGAAGGTGGAAATTTTCGACGCAGATGACGGAGAACAGAAATGACGAACGAGAGCAGGCGGATGAGCGGTGGCGAGGCCATCGTGGATGCGCTGGTGCGCAACGGCGTCGATACCGCGTTCGGCATACCGGGCGTCCAGCTCGACCCGCTTTTCGCCGCCCTGCACGATGCGCAGAACCAGATCCGCGTCATTCATACGCGCCACGAACAGGGGGCGGGCTACATGGCGCTCGGCTACGCCCAGGCGACCGGCAGGGTCGGCACCGCCATCGTCGTGCCGGGACCGGGCCTGCTCAATGCCTCCGCCGCGATCTCCACGGGCTACGCGCTGAACGCGAAGATGATGTGCGTGGTCGGCCAGATCCCGTCGGCGCTGATCGGCAGGGGCACGGGCCAGCTCCACGAACTGCCGGACCAGCTCGCCATCGCGCGCGGCCTGACGAAATTCGCCGCCCGCATGGACACACCGGGCGACGCCCCCGCCACCATCGCCGAGGCGTTCCGCCAGCTTCATACCGGACGGCCGCGCCCCGTCCATGTGGAAATGGCGATGGACATCATGAAGGCCGAGGGCGAGGTCACGCCGCTGGACGCGCCCGAGTCGTACGAGCGCGCCGCGCCCGACCCGGACCTTGTCGCCGCCGCGGCGAAACTGCTGGGGGAAGCCAAAAACCCGCTGATCTTCGCCGGCGGCGGCGCGGTCGATGCCGGGGTGGCGCTGCAGGCCCTGGCGGAGACCCTCCAGGCGCCGGTGGTGATGTCGCGCGGCGCGCTCGGCGCGCTCGATTCCCGCCATCCGCTCGCCCTCACCCCGCCGCACGGCCACGTGCTGTGGAAGGATGCCGACGTCGTGCTCGGCGTCGGCACGCGGCTTGTGCCCATGGTGCCCGCCTGGGGCACCGATGACGGACTGAAATTCATCCGCCTCGATATCGACGCCGAAGAAATGAGCCGCAGCCACACGCCCGACGTCGCCATTCAGGCGGATGCGTCCCTCGGCCTGACCGCGCTGTGCGATGCGGTGCCGGGTTATAATGCGACGCGCGCCGACCGCACGGATGAGATACTGGCGCTGAAAGCGGAGCTGCAGCGCGAATTCGACAGGCTCGACCCGCAGGTGCCGATCCTGGGCGCCATCCGCCGCGCCCTGCCGGAAGACGGCATTTTCGTCGAGGAACTGACCCAGCCCGGCTATGTCGCGCGCATGGCGTTCCCGGTCTACCGGCCGCGCACCTATATCAATCCCGGCTACCAGGGCACGCTCGGCTATGCCAGCCCGACCGCCATGGGCGCCAAGGTCGGCATGCCCGACCGCAAGGTGCTGGCGATTTCCGGCGATGGCGGGTTCCTGTTCAACGTGCAGGAACTGGCGACCGCCGCGCAGCACGGCATCGACATCGTGCTGGTGGTGTTCAATGACGGCGCGTTCGGCAACGTCAAACGCTTCCAGCAGCAGATGTTCGACGGCAAGGAACTGGCGGTGGAGCTCAAAAACCCGGATTTCATGAAGCTCGCCGACGCCTTCGGCGTCCAGGGGTTCCGGGTTAAAACGCCCGCGGAACTCGAACGCGCCATCGGGGAAGGCTTCGCGACCCCCGGCCCCACCCTGATCGAATACCCGATCGGCGAAGTGCCGGACCCGTGGCACCTGATCTTCCAGGGCAAGGTGCGGGGCTGAGGCCGGGATGTAATTGTCTTCGCGGCTGCCGAGGTTATTGGAGGCAGGCGGTCAGTGCGATACGGGCTTCGCCCGTCCTGTCGAACGTGGCGGCGCGCTGAACGCCCGCGGCGGTTCCATCCGCGCCCGGCGTGTCCGATCCGCTGGCAAAGGTTACGCGGGCCCCGGCCATCTCGCTGCCGTCGATCATCTGGACGCCGCGCGGACCCGACCGGTCGCTGTCATCGACGTCCACCGTCACTTCGATTTCGCCGCCCGGCAGGAAGTCGCGCAGCCGGATTTCCGCCGTCGTCGCGCCGTCCGGCACAGCCGCGAACGTGGCAGTGGCGTTTTCCGCGCGCGCCAGCTCCAGCGGCTGTGCGACGTTCTCGCCCGGCCCGGTCGGGTCGGTGTCGAACAGCAGGCCCGCGGGCGCCGGGCCGAGGTCGATGATGATCGATCCCGCGGCGATGTGACAGCCGGTCCCGTTGGTGACGACGAACCGGTCCTTCGGCGCCGCCTCGGTGAACCGCACGGCGATATCCGCCCGGGCGGCGGTGCCGAAAACAACGAGCGCGGCGATGCCGCCAAGCAGAATGCGATACGGGCGCACAGAGAACCTCTTCGGTTGCAGCGTTTCTGTGAATACGTGCGAAGTGGCCCGTTGGACCAGTTGGGGGGGTGCGAAAGGCGCCGGAGGGACCGGAAGCGGCGACAATTCAGAGGCTTTTTTGAGGGGTGATCTGATGGTTTCCGTTCGCATCCCGGTGTTGATGTCCTGAAGGTGGCATGTCCGCCATCGGGTGCGACCCTGAAGGCATATCGATCACCGGATAAGGTCTGTTCCTGACCCGGAACGGACCTATCGCAAAAGAAAACGGCGGTCCCGAAAGACCGCCGCTTCTACCAGGTACCTGAGGCGGGGATCAGGCGGCGCGTTTGCGCCTTGTAAGGCAGAGACCTGCCAGGCCGAGACCCAAAACGGCAAACGATGCCGGTTCAGGCACTGAAGCCGATCCGGATGTTACCCAGTTCAGGCTGTTTAAAGCCAAGTTATACTGGTTACCGGAAGCACCGGCTGCTCCGCGCGAGGAATGAAGAAAGCTATCGGGACCTGTCAGAACCATCCGACCGCCGCCGCTGAATTCGCCATAGAGTCCCTGGACCGATCCACTGCCCCCTGTAAGAAAAACACTAAATTCGGAACTGAATGCGGTGATACCGATGTGATTATTAATGAATTCGTTCGTTATTCCATCAGTAAGCCCGGCTACGGTCGTCGTGATTGTCCAGGGACCGTTTGGTCCGGTGGGGCCATTTGCGGTGATTGCCGGTGCGAGCTTACTTAGGTTGGTACTATAGGGATTTTCCCAGACGATACCGCCACCGGCATTGAGATAGGGCAAGAGACGGCTCGCCCAATCGGCGTTTATGTTCGTCGAGTCGCAGCAACCGATGACAATGGCATCAAAACTTGAAGTCAGTTGGCTTACAGTCATGGCATCGAAGGAACTTGCGGACAACGTTGTGAGCGTACCGGTCAAATCGCCGCTGGAGAACATCTGAGACGCTGCGCTTCCTTGATCTAAAACTCTCGCGACATTTATCGGCGCTGCGGTCGCCGTTGCCGAAATTACCAGGCCGGCTGCAACCGTTCCGATCAACGAGGTTTTAAGGTTTCGAAGAAGACGCATTTGATTTTCCAATACTCTGTTACCAGTAACGATCTTGATATCGTTCCTTTCGACAGAGCAAAAATCGTGCCAACTCCCAAAAGTCTTTTAAATCAACAGTTTGCGACGGGATCTCTGAAGGGCCTGCGATAAACTGTAAAATTTCCCGACGTTCTTAGGAGACATGAGCGCGTTAACTGAATAGCGGACTGCAATAATTACGGGTCCTCGGAAATGCCCGGTTGTGGCTACATGCGGACATTTGCCGGTAATGCCTTCCTGGTCCGCTTTCCGGTGAATGCCGGACATTGAGGGAGCGCCCCGGTTTTAACCGGGTGTTGCGGTTCTCCCCGATCGGCCCGATCGGATGGCGACCCCGCGTGATAAAAAAATACACTCCGCATGTTCGCTTTTTGTTCTTTTCCGTGTTAGCCTCGTTTCAACCGCACGGATAAGCCTTTTGCACCGTGCCTCGCCGAAAGGCGGGGCGCGGCCTTTTGGGTTGTCCGGGCGGGATGCCACAGAGGAATTTTTACATGCATGGAAATGTGCTGAAGGCCCCGCCCCGGAAGGCCGCGCCCGTGTCTGCCGGGTCCCCGTCAGAGTCGACGTTCGATTCCCCGCTTTCCGGTTATCCGCCATACGATCCGCCCCCGCCCGGTGTGTCGCGCCCCGATGCTCGCCCCGATGGTCGCCCCGGTCCGGCACCCGGTCCTGCGCCCGATCCTTCACCCGGTCCGTCCCCCGATATCCAGGTCCTGCGGCTCGCCGACCGCGCGGCGACGCTCAACCGGGCCACCGGCTCGGACGATGCCCGGGTGCATGACTGGCTGGTCAACGATCTGTCCTTCGCGCTGAACATGTCGCCGGTCCTCGACACACCCGCCCGGGCGGACCGGGTCTGCGCCGCGGTCTCGGCGATGTGCGATATCGGCCCGCGCGACACGCTCGAAGGGATGCTCGCCGCCCAGATGGTCGCCGTCCATTCGGCGGCGCTGGACTGCCTGCGCCGGGCCGCCGAGCCGGTCGCCGCCGGCCGCGCCCGGGATACCGATTTGCGCCAGGCGGCGCGGCTGCTCAACGTCTTCCAGCGCCAGATGCGGGTACGCGACGACCGGCGCAACCCGGTCCTCGCCCGCAGCCTCACCGGCCGCCATGCGCCCGACGCCCCCGGCGCGCCGTCTCCGGCGCATGTCGCCCCCGCCGCGGATACCAGATCATGACCGCGGCGCGGGGGATCGGCCGGGGCAATGGGGCCCGGCTGCGGGCATCTCCCCGCTGCTGCGCCTGCACGCGACGGGGCACCGCCTGCGCCGCCCCCGCCGTGCGCGGGCGGACACGCTGCCGCATGCATGGCGGGGCCGCCGGGTCGGGCGCGCCGCGCGGCAACCGCAACGCGCTGAAGGACGGCTATCACACGGCCGCGGCACGCACCCGCCGCCGGGCGCTCAACGCCTTCATCCGCGCCATGACGGCGGCGGTCGCCCGGCTCGAACGGGAGGCGGGAGACCGTGCCGTGACCGGCGCCAACCCGCTTCATTCCCCCGGCCGCCAAGCCGGGGGTCCGGGGCGCCTGAGGGGTCTGATGCGTGTTCGCACTGGTTCCCCGGCTCAGGGCCGGGGACGTGAAATCGGGGAGGGGCGCGGTTCCATCCCGCTGCACCCCTTCGGGTATGCGGGACACGTGAACCCCTTCGGGTATGCGGGTCATGTGCACCCCTTCGGGTGCATGGGGTTGAATTGCGGGTTTCCGGATGCGCCGTCGCTGGAGAGAGATTCCCGCCTGCGCGGGAATGACGGAGACGCACGGGAATGGCGGGGACGTACGGGAATGACGGGGGCGCGGGGAAGGACAGGGCGATGGGCACGACAGGGGCGACGGGAAAGATCAAAGGCCAGGCGTCATCCCCGCGCAGGCGGGGATCTCCCGGCGGGTCTCCGGGGCGGGCGCCGTCCGGGTCCCGGCACGGGGGCCGGGATGACAGTGTGTGGGAGCGCGAGACCGGGGCAGGGGCGATACAATCCCGTTCCCGCCGGAGACACCCACCCTTCATTCCCCCGGCCTTGAGCCGGGGGTCCAGAGCGCATCGGGGCTGCGATGCGCGTCCGCGCCGGTTCCCCGGTTGAGGGCCGGGGACGTGAGATCAGGGATGGGAGCCCTAAAATCCCGGTCGACGCCTTTCCCGGGGGCGGCGCGGTGACGGGGCTTCCGCGGCCGCTTCTATTCCTCGTCGCCCGTCGATTCCGCTTCCCGGTCGTCGCGGAAAATATCGACCGCTTCCTGGGCGCTGTCGGTATTGCCGACATGGGCGACGTTGAACAAACCATCGCCCTGGTTGACGACCGGCAGGTTTGTTCTGCCGATCAGGATGCCGTCGATCGGGCTGATCACGCGGGCCTCCTTGTTGCCCAGCGGGTCGGAGATGGTGCCGAGCCGCGTGCCTTCCAGCACCATCGATCCCAGGCGCAGGGGGTCGCGCAGCAAACCGCCCGCCGGCGCGCGGACCCAGGTGCTCGATTGCGCGATAACCTGCGCTTTGGGCGGCACGACGTTTTCGCTCTCGTTTTCCCGCTCCGCCCGCTCACGCTTGCGCGGCGCCGGCAGCATGTCGAGATAGCGCATGACGTTGACGACGCCGCGGAACCCGGCCTGGATCGACATGGAATCGTAGCGCAGCGCTTCGCCCGCCTCGTAGACCAGCATCGGGATATCGTGTGCCGTCGCCGCGCCGCGCAGCGAACCGGGGCGGATCTTGGCATTCAGCAGCAACGGCACGCCGAACGCCCTTGCCATCTCGCGGACCTTCGGGTCGGTCAGGACGGCGCGGATCTGGGGAAAATTCGACCGGTGGATAGCCCCGGTATGCAGGTCGATGCCATGGGTGCATTTTGCGACGATCTCGGTCGAGAACAGGTGCGCGAGCTGGCTGGTGAGCGAGCCGGTGGCCGACCCCGGAAAGCTGCGGTTGAGATCGCGCCGGTCGGGCAGATAGCGCGTCTGGTTGATGAAACCGAACGTATTGACGATCGGCACGGCAATCAGCGTGCCCCGCAGACGTCCCAGGCTGGAAAACCGCAACAGCCGGCGGATGATCTCCACCCCGTTGATCTCGTCGCCATGCACCGCGGCACAGACCAGCAGCACGGGTCCCGGCTGCCGGCCGTGCATCACCCGCACCGTCAGCGTCATCGGCGTGTGGTCGAACAGCACGCTGATCGGCAGGTCTATGGTTGCGCGGCTGCCCGGCGCGACGCTGACCCCGCCGATCTCGAACGGCGCGCGGGTTTCCCGCTTTTTCCGCGCGGCGGGCTTTCCCGCCCCCGATGTTTTCGCGGCGGGTTTCGGCCGTTCAGCCTTTGCCGCGGGTCTTGGTTTTACCGGATTTTGCATTGGTTTCCATGTATTCGATGATCTGGCCGGCGATGTCCTTGCCGGTGGCGTTTTCGATGCCTTCAAGGCCGGGCGACGAATTCACTTCCATTACCACGGGTCCGTGGTTGGAGCGCAGCAAATCGACACCGGCGACGTTGAGGCCGAGCGTCTTGGCGGCGCGGATGGCGGTCGAGCGTTCCTCCGGCGTGATCTTGACGATGCTGGCACTGCCGCCGCGATGCAGGTTCGAGCGGAAATCGCCCTCGGCGCCCTTGCGCATCATCGCCGCGACCACCTTGTTGCCGATCACCAGGCAGCGGATATCGACACCCTTGGATTCCTTGACGAATTCCTGGACCAGGATGTTGGAATTCAGCCCGTTGAACGCCTCGATCACCGACTTGGCGGACGAGCGGGTCTCGCCGAGGACCACGCCGATGCCCTGCGTGCCTTCCAGCAGCTTGATGACCAGCGGTGCGCCGCCGACCATTTCCATCAGGTCGTTGGTGTCGCGGGTCGAATGGGCGAAGCCGGTGACCGGCAGGCCGATACCCGCGCGGGACAGCAGCTGCAGCGAGCGCAGCTTGTCGCGCGACCGGCCGATGGCCACCGATTCGTTCAGCGACCAGGTGCCCATGACCTCGAACTGGCGCAGCACCGCGAGGCCGTAGAACGTGACGGACGCACCGATACGCGGAATGACCGCATCGAATTTCGGCAGGACCTCGCCGCGATAGCGGACGTCCGGTTTGTGGGACGTGATGTTCATATAGACACGGAGGGTGTCGATGATTCTTATTTCATGGCCGCGCGCCTCGGCGGCTTCCACCAGGCGCTTGTGCGAATACAGATTCTTGTTGCGGGCCAGCATGGCGATTTTCACATCAAATCCTTTCGGGAACGGCGGTCGGCGCGACAATCGCGCCTTGGGCCTATTCCTCTTCGTCGTCTTTGGGGCGCCCCGGCGGGACGGGACGCCGTGGTCGTTTGTCTTCAGGCGCCGGGGTTGCGGCGATCGGGGCGGCGACCTCCTTGTCGGCGAGGAAGGACCGCGCCGGGTCGATCATCAGGCGGCGGTGCATTGCCCGGCGGCCGAGCAGCATCCGGAACCCCATCTCGTCGCGGTTGGTCAGCGTCAGTTCGATCGGCCACGATTCCGGGCCCAGTTTCAGCGTCGTCGAGATCACGTAGCGTTCCTCGCGGTGGCCGCCCGAGTTCGTCACCGTCCGCTCGTCGATCAGTCTCGCTTCGCACTTCACGGTCAGCGAGGCATCGCGCTGGGCGGGATGGATCACGAAGCGAACCCAGTCTTCGCCGTTCTTGCGGAAGGGTTCGACCTCGAACGCATGCAGCGCGGAGGTCCGCGCGCCTGTATCGAGCTTCGCCTTTATGTGCGACACGCCGAGATCGGGAAGCCCGACCCATTCCCGCCATCCGACGACGCGGGCGGCCGGGCGTTTTGTGCGCCCCTTCGGGGGCGCTTTCGTTTTTCTCGATGCAGGCTTCCTCGCCCGGGGTTTCGTCGCCATGGAATCCTTGCACAGTATTGACGCGTGTCACACCACGCGACACTGTATACGTCAATTGACAATAAACATCTGTTTGACAATAGACGAGGGGTATAAGCCATGGCTGTCGCCGCTATCAAGGAAGACATATCGGTCCGCGACCAGGTCAGCGCGGAGGAATGGAAAGCACGTATCGATCTTGCCTGCGCCTATCGGCTGATCGCCCACTATTACGTCAGCGACCTGACCTATAACCACCTGTCGGTGCGAGTGCCGGGTGAGGACAACGCGATCCTCATCAAGGCCCATGACATCATGTTCGAGGAGGTCACCGCCTCGAACCTGCTGAAATACGATTACGACGGCAACCCGCTCACCGCCGGCGCGCCGAAGCTCAAGGGCGGCGGGCTGATCATCCATGCCGGGCTGCTGAAGGAACGCACCGACATCAACGTCGTCTTCCACACCCATACAGAGGCCAATATGGGCGTGTCGTCCCAGAAATGGGGCCTGCTGACGGTCAACCAGCATGCCATGCGGTTCCACAACCGCATCGCCTATCACGAATTCAAGGGCTTCGAATTCAACCTGTTCATGCGCGAGCCGCTGCTGAAGGATATCGAGGGCTACCGCGTCGCCCTGCTGCGCAATCACGGCTCGCTGGTGCTGGGGGAAACCATTCCCGAGGCCTTCGTGATGCACCATTTCCTCGAATTCGCCTGCCGCGGCCAGATCGCCGCCCTGTCGGCGGGCTACGAGAACCTGAACTTCCCGGACGAGGAAGCCTGCGAATTCGCCGCCGCCCAGGTGATGAAGGAAGGCAACAGCCTCGTCGGCGGCAAGGACTGGCCCGCCTGCCTGCGCATGGCGGAACGGCTGTATCCGGAGTTCATGGAGTAGTTCCTCTGTAAGACGTGTCACCCCGGGCTTGTCCCGGGGTCCAGTCTGGATCCCGGCACAGGGCCGGGATGACAATATTGATTATTGAGCGATCATGCGGATCTGCACAGGCGGGAATCCTGGTCGGTCCTCACGCCGCCATCAGCCGCCCGTACCCCGTCGGCATGTCGTCTATGCCGAGGGTCTTCAGGGCGTGCCAGACCATGGCCTGGTTGGAGGTCACCACCGGCTTGCCGATATCGGCCTCGATGGCGTCGATCGCCTCGACCGCGCGGATGGCGG
>Ga0255756_1001046_pt1 | contig 32263 bp, 19 predicted proteins | sample 011ome_20_FD_179956 | JGI IMG/M metagenome (GOLD analysis project Ga0255756, IMG submission 179956) | Coastal salt marsh microbial communities from the Groves Creek Marsh, Skidaway Island, Georgia - 011509CT metaG (version 2) | ecosystem: Environmental > Aquatic > Marine > Intertidal zone > Salt... | reverse complement strand
CCTCGACGTCGTCGTCCCAAAAGTGCGTCTTCGCGGACAGACGACGACGAGAGTTCTCGCGCATCGGGGAAAGGAAGAGGAGGATTCGTTGTGTAAGCGTCAGAGGAGGACACTGCGACGTGGACGACGGCTACGTCGGCGGTTCGGCGGTTCGACATCCAAAATCTGTAACCGTGAAACTGGGCGAATCATCAATCAAAATAGAAACGCAAAAGGTCGGAGCGCAAGCGAACGGCGCGGTCGTGTGCACGGAAGGCGAGACGGTTTTATACTCCACGGTGTGCGCTGCGAGAGAGTTAAGCGCGGACGGCGGGTGGGTACCGTTGACGGTGAATTACACGGAGCGATTTTCAGCCGCCGGAAAATTTTCCGGCGGGTTTAAGAAACGGGACGGGACGTTGAAAGAAGGCGAGACTTTGAAATCGAGAATCGTGGACCGACCGATTCGGCCGCTGATACCGAAAGGGTTCGGCTACGAGACGCAGATTTTGGAGTGGGTGTTGAGTTACGATAACGAGAGGACGACGGACGCGTTGGCGATTTGCGCGGCGAGCGCGGCGTTGGCGGTGTCGGACGTGCCGATGAAAACGCCGGTGATGGGATGTAGAGTCGGGTATATCGATGGAAAGTTTGTCGCGAACCCGACGAAAAGTGAGATGGAACAGTCGAGGTTGGATTTAGTCATGGCGGGGACGAAAGAGGCGGTGTTGATGATTGAAGGGTTTGGTGATTTTTTAACGACGGAGGAGATGATTTCGGGCATCGCGTGCGGGCAAGAGGAAATCGCGAGAGCCGCGAAAGAGATTGAAGCGTGGGCCAAAGAAGTTGGGAAAGAGAAGATGGGTGGAGATATGTTGATTCAAACGCCAGAGGGGATCGACGAGAAAGTCCAGGCGTTAGTCGCGGAGGATTTGAAAGAAGCGATGTTGATTCCAATTAAGAAAGTGAGAGGAAAAGCGATCGGCGAGTTGAGGCAAAAAGCCGTGGACGCGTTGAAGAAAGACGAGAACGGAGAAAATGGTTTTGATAGCGCGCAAGTTGTTCAGGCGTGCGGAAGAATCGAGTCTGCTGCTTTGCGCGAAGCCATTAGAACGAATGGAAGACGTCAGGATGGTAGGAAATTGACGCACATTCGTCCGATTGTCGCCGAGTGCGGGGTGTTGCCGAGAACGCACGGAAGCGCGTTGTTTACCAGAGGCGAGACGCAGTGTTATTCCGTGGCGACGTTGGGAGGTAAATCGGATGGGCAACGCGTAGACGACGCGTTGGAGGATGCTGACGATAAGCGATTCATGTTGCATTATTTCTTTCCGCCGAGTTCCGTGGGCGAATGTGGGCGAGTCGGCGGCGCGAATCGACGAGAGATTGGACACGGGAATTTAGCCGAAAGAGCGCTGTTGCCGATTATTCCAAACGACGACGACTTTCCGTTTACGATTAAAATTGAAAGCACGGTGACTGAAAGCAACGGAAGTTCGAGCATGGCGACGGTGTGTGGTGGTTGTTTGGCGTTGCAAGACGCCGGCGTGCCGATTAAAAGGTGAGAGAAAAAAAATGATTTCGTCGTTTTCTTCTGTTTTCTTCTTCTGTTCTCTTCTGTTTTGTTCTTCAAAAATGCCGTGGTCTTAAGAACGCACTTTTGCTGAAGAAGCTGCGCGCTGAAAAGCGTCGCGTGAAGTGATTTTGAGTCATAACCCGGCGACATCAACGTCATCTTGCGATTACGCATTCGATCATTGAGCGCATAAAAAATACGCAAGTACCTCGGCTTTCGAGTCGGGCGCGAACGCGTTTTTGTTCAATGGTCAATTTGCGCCGTCGCATACATTTTGTTTCTTTCTTTCTTTCTTTCTTTCTCTCTCTCTCTCTCTCTTTGCTCTCGGCAGATGTATGTACTTCAACATGGTCTTCTTCTCTTTTTCTTATCAAAAATAACAGGAAAGTTGCCGGCGTCGCCATGGGATTGATTCTCGGCGATGAAAAGCATCCGGAGGCTATCGTGCTCACCGATATACTCGGCTCCGAAGACGCTTTAGGTGATATGGACTTCAAATGTGCAGGCGACTCCGACGGGTTTACAGCGTTTCAGATGGATATCAAAGTCGAAGGAATAACTTTGGATGTCATGAGAAACGCGCTCGAGGAGGCCAGACTTGGCATCGTGCACGTTTTGGGCGAGATGGAGAAATCCAACCCGGCGCCGAGAGGCACGATGGGCGCGAACGCGCCGCAGATTTCCAAAATGTCCGTTAACCCGAAGTTTATCGGGAAAGTCATCGGTAAAGGAGGCGAGACGATTAAGGGTATCATAGAACGAACAGGCGTGTCTTCTATTGACGTCGATGATGCCGGGAACGTGACGATTACCGGCCCTGGTGGATGCGACATCGATGGCGCTCGAGAAGTCATCGAAGGTATTTGCCTCGAGCCGGAAGTCGGTAAGATTTATCGCAACTGCGAAGTTAAGAAAATCTTAGAGTTTGGTTGTTTCGTTGAAATTTTTCCAGGCGTGGACGGATTGTGTCACATTTCCGAACTCGAAGTTGGACGCGTCGCGAACGTCGTCGACGTGATCAAAGAAGGCGAGAAAATGGACGTGAAACTGTTAGAGATCAACGGGCGAGGACAAATGAAACTTTCGAGACGAGAGGTGTTACTCGAGGAAGATCCCGAACTCGCTGGCGACGATAACCAAGAGCGTGGAAGACGCCCGGCACAGGAACAAGGTGGTAGATCAGGAGGAAGAGGAGGAAGATCAGGAGGAAGAGGTCGAGGCCCTCGTCGCGATAGCGGAGGCTTCGATATGGATGACAATTAAAATCAACAATGCTGCAACTACTTAGATCTATCTATATACTAATACAACGTTGAATATTATTTATACTGTACTTAGAGGCGTATTGAATGTATCACACCGACATCAAGTCTGCTCATCTTTCGCGCGATCACACACCAAATTCAGTCGCCACAACGTTTTTGGTTCTAACTCTGCGACATCGATGACAATCTCTTCGTCCGCATCCTCATCTAAACCGTTCGCGACTTTGCAAATTTTGATAGCTTCCTCCTGATACGATTCTGGTAACTCTTGCATTGCCACTCGTAAGGCGACTTTCGCTTCCACCGATTTCGTCATTCTCTCCACGCCCGCTTTACACGGTTTGCAAAACCAATCGTCGTCGCCTTCTGGGATTTTCTTCATCGGCGGTTTCAAGCAAAAAATGTGGAACCCGCAATCGCAACCGTCGCAAAGGAGCATTTTTTCATCGTCGTCTTTACTCTTGCACACTTTGCACGGAATTTCATCGAGCGTCGCGTTCCATGCCTCCGGGTCCATCTCGTCGTCCAGAACGAGACCAGTTTCTTCCTCGCCATCCTTCTTCTTCTTCTTCTTTGACGCGCTTCCATTTTTCGCTTCTCTCGTTGCTTTTCTTTTCTCCGCCGCCGACTTGCGGCTCTTCTCTACCTCCAGTTCTTTCAACATTCGTTGTTGCTCTTTCTTGGCTTTTTTCAAAGCCACTTCCGCGGCGCGCTCTTTCTTTTTTGCGTCCTCGAGAATCTGTCCAGCCTCGTCGAGAGTTTCGTCTTTGTCGAGTTTCTTCCCACTACCACCGCCGCCAGAGATTCTCTTCTTCTCTTTCCGCTTTTGCTCCTCGGCTTCGTCCTTCTCCTCGCGTTCTTTCTTCCTCCTCACGCGTTCCTCCTCCCACCGCGCTTCTTCCGCCTCACGTTCCGCTCTTTCTTTCGCCTCGGCCGCTTCATGCTCCTCTCGTTCTCTCTTCTCTCGCTCTTCTTTTTCTTTCTGCATCTGCTCTCGTTTCTCGCGTTCTTCCTTCTCTCGCTTCTCTTTTTTCATCTTTTCGTTTTCAACTATAGAGCGATGAAGAGGCGCTAGGATAGAATCGAGCGCGGAACCGGCGCCAGTGGCGGTTCTCGACACGCCCGCGCGCGCTTTTAACGCCGACGCGAGCTCTTGAGCTTCTTTCGCCATGATTTCTGGAAGAATTTTATTCAAAGATGGCAGTTCGAGAGATGCGTTTTTACTCATCTTTTGCGCCGGAGAGCCGCCGTCTCCACCCGGTGCACCGTTCTCTGCGGGTGGTGCTGAAACGTTTTGCGCGTCTTCTTTTTCTGCTTCTACTTTACCGTCGTCAGTATCGTTACTCTCGAACGACTCTTCGAACATTCGCATGCGCTTATCTTTTCTATACTTTTGAAACTCGTAAAACCATCTCGTTCTCGCGGCGTTGAGCATTCCCAAAGCGGATCCGAGGACGCCTCCTTTCCCGGGAAGCTCGCGCTCGAGAAAGGTTTCTCGTTCTCTCCTCAAAACAGCAGCTGGATTCACGTTATGACTATTACTATTATTCCCGTTGCTATTGGCCGCGTCTGCGTCCTTTTCTATCGAGTTTGATTCGGGTTCGATGTACCCGTTCGGTAGAAATGGGTGCACGGTAATCACGTGCGGCTGTTCGGTTTCCGCCCAAACGTTCGATCGGTCGTCGATGATCAAAGAAAGCGCGTGCGGCCACTTTTTCGCGTTCCCTTCCCATGCCATCTTGAACGATTTCCGCGCACCTCCTCCTAACCCATACAAAGATACCACGCGTCTTCTCACGTCTCGTTCGTCGATGAGCGAAAAATCACCGTCTAAAATCCTCCACATTTCCATCGCGTACTCCTTCTCCGCCGTCGTGCACACGTATACCTCCGCTAACCTTTTCTTACTCGCGCGATTAATCCCCGATAGCGCTTCTTTTAAACCGTGTGGACCAAACCATCCCGGCCGCACGTGAACTAAAATTGAACTGTTTGGATCGTTTGGGTCGATTCGAGTAAACATGGTGAAACCGTTCAAACCGCCCCGGTATTTCGAAGCTAAACGAACAACCGGTCGTTCAATCATTTTAAGCTCGTTCGGGTTAAGTTTGTCTACAACTAAAGCCTTCTCATTCTTCGCGTTTAAAAGTGCGCCTTGACGAACCGCGTTTCCTTCTCGAAACTCCTTCAACATCCGATGGTCCTCCATGAGAAACCGTCTTCGCTGTTCGGTCTCTTGCCGTTCCCTTCGATATTTAGACAGCTCATCTCTATTATTTTCGTCGATGTTGTTGTTTATGCCGCCGCCGCCTTTGCTCAAAGTTTCAATCTTCCCGTCCAGCTCAATCATTTTCCTCCGCTCGTTTTCTATCGCCCGCTCTAAAGTACCTTCCGATGCCGCTTGGAGCAACGTCTCGTCTAAATCTAAAATAACCACAAACTGCGAGTTTTCCAACAAAAGATTCGCCTCGAAGACGGATTTACTCGGAATTTCAAAGCCTAAAAAGTACGACTCCGACTCCGACTTTAACGTCGACGACGCGTCCTCTTCTTCTTTCTTTTTCTTCTTCTTCTCGTTATCCTCGTCCTCGTCGTCTTCGTAAAATCCTACGCTTATTTTCTTCTCCCCTGTTGTTGCATTAGGAGCTCCAGCAACGTTCGATTTCTTCTCCTTTTCCTCCTTCATCATCCCGTCTTTCCTCACCGCGACGATGTGCAACTCGCGTTCGTTCGGCAACATAACCACCGCGGATTTGTTCTTACTCAACATCTCCTCGTGTAACCGCTTCAACGCTTTCCCGTTCACCTCGTCCTCGCCCTCTGCGACGACGTTCCTCATCGCCACGCTCGCACCGTTCGGACACAAGAGCAAAAAAACGTCCAACACGTCGCACGTCACTTTCTCGCCTTTGGTCGGGAACCAGAAACCTGCCACGACTAATTCGCTTTCTTTTTTATACACGTTCGCGAACGACATCTGATTCTTTTCGTCGTTTCCGCCGTCGTCGCCGTCGTCACCATTCGTACCGCCTGCGTCATTAAAAACGGATGCCTCGACGCTCAGTTGGTGCACACTCACTCGCATGGAACTCTGGTCGTTTTTCGCGCGTTCCAGGTCTTTAAACGCGATCGAGGTTTGGAACGCCATTTTTTTCTTTTTCGCTAATGATGTGGGCATTTTGTTTTCTTTTACACTTCCTCTCTCTTCAATTTTCTCCCTCTTTCCAACCGCTCCGAAACTCTTTTTTTTTACGGGGTCGATCCAATCCAAATCTCTCCTCCAAACACTCTGATATGTATGATACGTATGATGTGTGAGTCTCTCTTCTTCAGCACCCGAAATGAGAGCGCACTCTCGAGACCGAAACACGAATATATACACAGAGAGAGTTTCGAAACGGACAATATAAGTACAGAGAGAGAGAACAAGAGAGAACAAGAGAGAGAACAAATATATGTCTCTCGCTTTCGAATAATAAAGCGTAAAGTAATCTGTGGGGGTTTGTAACGTGAAGGAGAGGAAAAAAATTCTCTCTTTTTTTTTTGCGCTCTTTTTTTGTTTAGGGTTTAGAGTTTTTGGACAAAAAAAGATATCTATCGTCGCGCTCTCTGTCCTCCTCTCGTCCTTTGTTTCGTAGTATACATCGAAACTCTACATATATATTCGCGTTTCGGTCTCGAGAGTGCGCTCTCATTTCGGGTGCTAAAGAAGAGAGACGTATATAGTGTATTTATTACGCATCAAGGAGGAGTGGGAAAAAAGGGAGAGATTTTTGGGACAACAAAAGCAGTGATGAAACCCAACGAAAACAGATATCTGTGATGCGTTGTCTTTGCAGCGGCAGCGGCGTCGCGTCTTCTGTTCTTTCGAGGAGGAGGAGGAGGAGGGCAAACGACGCCGAGGAGCGAGGACAACGGGACCACGCGGAGAGGAAGCTGAGGAAGGATGACGCGACGAGAAGGAGGACGGCTGTGTTGGTGTCGTCTTTAAAGAGTCGTAACGACCACGAGTCGACGAGTGATTTCGACGTCTACATCGAAGATACCGACCATTACGCCGTGGTGTATTACGCGAATTATTTCCGGTTTTGCGCGAGAGCGTTTGAAAATATGCTGTTGGAGATGAGGAATGATGATGCGACGACTTTGACGACGAGAGAAGATTTAGGCGAAGAAAGAGGCGAGTTTTACGACGACGACGACGAATTCGGCGCTTGGTGGTGCGACCACATCGAAGAGGCGAAGTACGTATCGCCGGCAATTTTAGGCGATCGTATTCGAGTGGAGAGCACGGTGATAGCAGAGAATATCAGCGACGACGAGAGGGAGAAGAGTTGGGTGGTGAAGCACTTGATACGGAAGATGGGTGGTGATGATGACGACGACGACGACTTTGCGACGACGGTATCGTTTACGTGTCAATCGCGGTATAGGAGTCGTCGAGGAGGCAGGAAGAGCAGCAACTGGGATAGAGAAAGTAGCGATAGTGCGAGTAGTAGTGGTAGTGGTAGTAGTAGTAGTAGTAGTAGAAGCGAAACAGACAGACGCAGAGCGACGAATATCCGCTTCTTTGCGTCTGAATTAAACCATCGTTCGGTGTGGCACGTCGACGTCCTTCGTTGGTTCGAACGAAACAGAACCGACTTAATCGGCGGCCCGAAAGCGCTCGAGTCTTTAAAATCTGAAGACGAATGCGTCGTCGTCGTGTCTTCAATCTCCAACGTGACCATATTCACCGACGTCATAGAGGATATGATTGTTCAATCATCTCGAGGGGCACATCCATCCTCTCTCCTCTCCTTTTCCTCGGTGCGATTTCTTCGAAGAGACGTGCAGTGCGAATTCGACCAACGCGTGGTCGGCCTCGCGGATGCGCCAAACGACGACCTTCGAGTTGTAGCGTCTGGTAAAATCACGTGCACTGTTTTGAAAAGAGAGAACATGCGCCCGAGAAAAAGTCCGCGAGCGTTGAAAGAACGGTTGTTGGTCGCTTAATCAGACTTACATGTAGTGCTTCGAATCGAGAGCGTAATACTGATGACAATACTACTCTTGAAACCAAATCAACTTCGTTTCCTTCACTTTTCATTTTAAAGGCATCAATCAGACTTTAAGCAGTACTTCGAATCGAGCGTAATACGAATACTCTTGAAACCAAATCAACTTCAATTACTTCACTTTTTTTCATCATCTGAACAACACTAAAGAAGAACTTTGGTCTTCTCTTTCGCGCGAGCGAATCGCGCGTTCAAACGTCTCTCTCTTCTCTCTCTTTTACTCTGAAACCATGCCTCCTCCGAATAAAGCGAGCGACGATCAAAAAGTCGTCCTCATTGGCGGTCAGCAGCTCCTCCGCGTCAGAGACGAAAAGACCGGCGAATTCGTGTTCCGTCCTCTCGACGAGAAAACGGGAAAAGCGAAAACGAAAGAAGCCATCGATCAAGAGAAACTCGAAGCGTATAAAGAACGAAACAAGGATAAGTTTTTGGACTCGGATATGAAACGATGGGAAGAGGAGAGGAAACGAGCGATCGTGGATAAACGGTTTAAAGAGGCCTCGAAATTGAAATGGGAGGAACGGGAGAGGAAAGAGAAACTCGGGATATCCGCGCCGACGAGGACGAAGACGAACGCGAGCAATAACATCAACAGAGGAAAGAGCGATTCGTCGAAAGGAGGAGGAGAAACGAAGAAAAAGAGCGGCGATAAACCTAAAAAGTTGTCGGAAAAGAGGATGCAGAAGAAGAGAGAGTGGCTGGATAAACACGGACGCGTGCGGATGCCGGAACCGTCGAAAGCGCTGGCGGAACTTCGCGAGGAGATGAAGCAGGCGAAGATGAACAACTTGGAGAAGGTCAACGCCGGGAAGTTTTCGTTTTTGAAGATGGCGTTGGAGTTAGAGGAAGGGAAGTTTCAGACGGCGACGAGAGAGGCGAGGGAGAGGAATTACGAGTTTGAGAGGAAGGCAAAGAACGTGAGGAACGGGGAGATGGACGGGACGGATTCGGAGGACGAGAGCGACGACGAAGCCGGCGGGAACGGGAGGAGGAAACATAGAATGCGAGAGGCGGATGCGAACGATCCAGATTTTAGGAGAGATTTAGATCCACCCATAGTAAAGAGAGGGTCGGATGCAGATTTGTTGGATCCGGATTATAGGAGAGACGCGATGCCGTCGGCACCGGCGCCACCGCCTCCAGCGGCAGCGCTGACGCAAAATAAGAAGAAACCGCAAAAGAAACCGCAACAAAACAAGAAACTGCCGCCGAAGCAGCAGCAGCAGCAGCAACAACAACAACAACAACACCAAAAGCAAAACAGCAACGCGGCGATAAAAGCTATTCCGAAGCCGAAGTTTGAGAATTTGAGTTTGAATGGCTGATGTGATTGATGTGTTTGCACGTGTGTACATCGGGAGGTAACGCACGAGATCTTTCACTTTACGATAATCTCTCTTTCGCGAGCGAGAGAGTTTGAAAGAACGACGAGAGATCGTCGTCGACGCGATTCGGCGCGTAACCGCCGGTCGAGAAAAGCGCGATGTCACGCGCGTAAGTAATTCGGCTTCTCGAGAAAGAAAAATTCGTTTGCGAAAAGCAGAGGATGGAATTTTACATGGCGAGAACACGACGAAAATTTGTTTCTTGGTAATACAAAAGGCGTAACAAAGAAGAAGCACGCATCGCGCTACATGTTATACGACTATTCTTTATCGCAATACGTATCTAATCCGTACGTGCGCTGTAACGCGTCCTCCCATCGACTTCGCCCTTTTGCCCGCTCCTCTTTTGTGCTCTTCGACTCGAAGAGTTTCGATCCATCGTTAGCATTTTGATTGTCTTCACCCAAAACGTCTCTTACCGTCATCGGCTCTTTACTATTGCCGTACCAGCTGTATACCCCTCTCTTGTACGCGCCAATTGCCGCCGCGAGCGCCGCACCGTATGCGGTTGTCTCAATGTTGGCCGGCCTGCGCACACTTTTGCCTAAAACATCCGCTTGTATTTGCATTAACGTATCGTTCACGCTCGCGCCGCCGTCCACGGATAGGAGTTTCGCATCACCATCGCTAGAAGAAGTTTTCTTCCTCTTCTTGCTCTTACTATTCTCTTCGCAGTCTAACTCCATCGCTTCGAGTACTTCCATGGACTGGTAAGCTATTGCTTCCAGTGCCGCTCGGCAAATGTGCGCTTTTTTTGCGTATCTCGTCAATCCAACGATAACGCCGCGACTATCGTCCCGCCAGTGCGGCGCGAACAAGCCGCCAAACGCGGGCACAAACGTTACGCCTCCAGTATCTGTTACCGTTTTCGCACACTCCTCAACTTCATTCGCATCGCTCACCAACTCCATTTCATCTCTGAGCCATCGAATACATTCGCCACCAACAGCCACCGCCCCTTCTAGCGCGTACTCTGCTTCCTCGTCCTTACCCAATTTCCAACACACGGTGGTTAGAATACCTCGTTTGGATCGAGTAATCGTCTTCCCGGTATTTCGCATGGCAAAACACCCAGTTCCGTACGTGTTCTTCGAATCACCCTCTCGTAAACGGTGTCCGAGCGCACTGGCGTGTTGATCTCCTAAAATACCATAAACTTCTAGCTCGATTTTTTCTTTGTCTTTCGTGACTGAGGGGTTACCTGCCCATCCGCTCACGCGCTCCGCGCTCGATACGATCCTCGGCAACCACTCTTTCTTAATCCCAAACAAATTCAACAAATCGTCGTCCCATTCCAGCGTCTCTATGTTCATTAACAAGTATCTCGACGCGTTTGTCACGTCGGTAACGTGCACATTCGGTAACTCCTGGTTATTACTGTCGCGCCTCGCTCCCAACTTCGTCACGATCCAACTGTCGATGGTCCCGAATCGCAACGTACCTCGCGCCGCCGCTTTTTGCACATCCTTTGAATTCTCCAACAACCACCTCATTTTAGTCGCGGAAAAGTACGTCGATATTGGCATACCTGTTTTCTGAAACACCATATGTTTCTCCTTCTCTGAAAACCGCGAGACGATCTCCGCGGTTCTCGCGTCGCACCACACTATGGCGTTGTGTAACGGTTTCATGGTTTCCGAATCCCAGGCGACGATTGTTTCGCGTTGGTTTGTGATTCCCACTGCCATGGTAAAGGCGCCACCGACTTCTCGGTAGCATTTTTTTATGTTCTCGATGATTTCTTCCGGGTCGTGTTCCACCCATCCGGGTTTGGGATGTATCTGTTTGTGTGGATGTTGCGCGGATTGGATTGGTCTCAAATCTTTGCGCTCGCCGTCTCGTTCTTTGTAATGAAAACCAAGGAGTTCGTATTTGATGACTCTCGTCGACGTGGTGCCCTGATCGATGGCTAAAAGTATAGGATGCGTGAGAACTTTTGGTCCAAACATATAGGTCACGCCTCTCCTTGTGTAGGTATCTAAAGCGTGGGGGCGTCTATCGTCTGCGTCTGCGTCGGAATCGGGGGAAGCCATTTTGATGTGACGAATAGTTTCCCAAAGTATGGATGGAAGAAAATTTTCCTCTCGCTCTCGCTCTCTTTCGTTTCGATGGAGTGTTGATGATGATGTCTTCTTATGGTGGTGTAATAATAAATTAAAACTGTACGTACAATTCTCTATCTTCGTTCAACTCGGCGACTAACTCGGCGGCTTCGATGAGCGCGACTTCGCCTAACTTTGTGATGTAGTTGTTGTTGACGGAAACGTTTTCCAAAGCGCCTTCGGCGTTGTTTTTAATCGCCGCGGCCAAGGCGAACGCGCCTTCGTCTTTGATTTCGTTGTAGCCTAAATCTAACGTGCTTAAATGTTCGTTGACTACGGCTAATGACTTGCCCAACGAGCGGACGCCGTCGTCCCCTAGTTCGTTGCCGCGTAAATCGAGGGTGGTGAGGGATTCGTTGTAGGTGATGGTGTCGGCGAGGGCGGCGGCGCCTTCTTTGCCAATTTTACACCACCCGACGCGTAGCGTTTCGATTTTGGCGTGGAATTTGAGGGATTCAGCGAGTGCGATGCCGCCGTCTTTGCCTATCGGGTTATAACCGAGCTCTAAAGTGGTCAACGCGGTGTTTTCCTTCAAGGATTTGGAGAGAGCCATAGCACCGAGAGCGCCGATGTTGTTCCCGCCAATGTCCAGGTTTTTCAAAGTCGCGTTGTCCTTCAACGCGGGGGACATTTTGACCGCGCCGTCGTCGGAGAGTTCGTTCATGTAAAGATTCAAGTGGGTCAACGCGTCGTCATCTTTGAGGTAATCGCACAACGCAGCGCCAGAATCTGGACCGATGGCATTGTTTCCAATGTCCAAGTTGGTCAATTTCGTCTTGCGCTTGGACAAAGCTTCGCATAATTTGACGCACCCTTCGTTTCCAATATCGTTTCCGTTCAACGTGAGCGATTTTAAGCTGCTATTGTCCACCAAAGCGTTTGCTAAGGCGACTGTGCCTAAGGCACCGACGTAGTTACCTTGTAAAGAGACGTGTTCTAACGTGTCGTTTTGTGCTAAAGCTTGCGCCAAGGCGGTGGAACCTTCGTAATCGATGGCGTTGTTGTTCATCTCCAAAGAAGTGATCGAGGTGTTTGATTTCAACGCCTCCGCTAAGGCTTTGGCACCATCGTCGCCAAACGAACACGAGTTTATGTTCAACGTCGTTATTTTTGTATCGGTTTTCAAATAGTTTGCCAACGCGATGACGCCTACGTCGAGCAACGGATTGGAGGCGAAGGAAACCATGCGCAGTTTCTTATTTTGCGACATGGCTTCGGTAATGGCAAGCATGGCGGTTTCACCAAAACCGTTCGCGCCAAAGTCAACGCACGACGCGGTTTCGTTGAACGCGATGCCTTCGGCGATGATTTTTGCGCCATCGTCGCCGAGTTTACGCCCATTCAAATCGACCGTTTGGAACCGTCTCAATTCGTCGACGCAATCTCTACACAAGCGCTTGAACTCTCTGCTCATCGGTTGTACTCTTTGTGGTTGTTTCGGTTTTACTTTTTCTTTTTCTTTTGTTTTCTCGGAGGAAGTCGACGTCGACGCGCCGCCACCATCTTCGCCTTCTTCGCCATCCATGGTGGTAAACATGCGCAATCCAGGCGGCAAGTTAGAAGCGCCGACTGGAGCGTTCTCGCCCGTACCTTCAACCCCGCCCGATTTCGCCGCTTTGTTCAACGAAGCGTAAAAATCGGAATCTGACGCCTTGTCGATACCACCAGTAGCAGTTTGCGCAGCACCAATTTCTTTTCCTCTACCACCACTACCACTACCACCGCCGCCGCCCATATCAAACACCTCCTCGTCCTCCCCCTCCGGCGAACTCTTCGCCCTTCGCTTTTGCATCTTCGTCCAAAGAAAATACGCAATCAATCCAATCGCCCCAACACCGGCGCCGAGTAACGTCGGGTCCGCGCTCGCGATATTAAACGAAGAGGAGGACACCATTTGCGACTTTTTCGTCCCTTTCTTCTTCTTCGGCCTCGGTATCTCCGAAACCGCGACGACTTCTTCTTCCTCCAAAGAATCAGCAGCCCCTCCTTCCTCGAAAGCATCATCAGCTCTTTTATCTTCCCCAATAACATCTTCGCTGCTCACATCGACGGTCGGATCGCCCTCGATCCTCGGCAACGCTTCCGCCGTCGACGAATCATCCAATTCTTCTTTCTCTTTGCCATCATTGCTCGTCGTCGTCTTTGAGGAACTACTTTTCTTCTTTTTCTTCGCCGCCGTCACGACCAAGACTCGTCGATTTTGTTGATGATGATGATTTCGTTGAGAAGAAGAAGAACGACGACGCGCAGCTGAGACGTTGCTCCTACGACTGCTCCCGAGAAAAGCGCGAGACCAGACTCCACCACCACCACCACCGCTCGTCGTCGTCGTCGTCCTCGCGTTGTTGTTCAAACTGCTCAAGAACATCTCTCTTTAAAATGTAATAAAAAACACAAGAAGAGTCACTTTTTATATTGCGGCGTTTTTCCTCTCGCGATGATGTTTTTTTGTGTTTCTCATCAAAAAAAGAATTTAATAGACTTGCCTTTAAAAAAAAATGAAAACCCTAAACACAATTTTTTTTTCCGTCGGATAAGGCGAAGAACCAGGGGCCACAAGCGCTCGGAATTTTCATCTCTCTCTCTGTTTCTCTGCTGTTTTCTCTCTAAAAATTCTATTCTTGGGCTGTTCTTTCTCTCTGTCTGGCAAATATATTTTATCTTCTCGCTCGAGTATATATTTCCTCATTCGAGAAACGCATTATTCGTGGTGAGAACAAACTCGTTCGCGCGATAAAACACGCACAGAAGACGTGCAATTGAAAAGAAACGCGAAGTGTTTTCTGTCGCACTTCTTCTTTACCTTCTTTTGGTTGGTGTTGAGGGAGAAGCGAAAGAAGAGTTGAAGAGAGAAATTTGCCTCTGAAAGATATTTCCTTTTAGTCTACTCTTCTTCGCTCGCGTCGTCGTCCAATTCTCTTCTCGAAAAGACGCGTACAAAAAGCAAAAATCCTTCTTCTTTCGTTTACGTAGAATATGAGCTCGGTATACCCGAGTTTAATGCAAACGACGACCACAACGACCGAAACGACCACCAAGCGATGGTACGCGTTGGTTCGTTTAGACGAAGACGGGCGCTCGGTCGCGCCTCAGGCCGAGGAAATCGCCAAGCTCGAAAGAGAACTCATGCGCTCGCAAGAAGTGTCCACGGGAGGAGGACACGTGAACTCTGCGTCGATTTCGCACCATCACCATCACCATCATCACCACGTGGAGACGTTTTTACACACCACGTATGGGTCCGAAGGAGGAGGAGAAGGAGGACGAATGATGCAACAACAAGACGAGAACGATATAACAGCGACGAAGGTTCCGAGCAGTCGACTGGGAGGAGGAAAAGGGGGTGGTGGGAGACAACTTCAACAAGGCGCGAACTCGGACGGCACGGAAAGCGCGAAAGAAGGGAGCCAAAGTCCGAGCACGACGAACGAGACGACGAATTCGTCGGGAAAGAAGAGAAAGAAAGATACGAACGGTGGCGGCGGGGTCTCGTCCGGGAAGGAGAAGAAGAAAGAGAACGCGACGGATACTGATACTAATAATAACAACAACAACAACAGAGGCGGAGAAGAGAGCGCGAGAGGAACGAATGCGAGAGAGTTACCGCCGGGGTGTAAACCGGGCGGGCCGTGCGACCATTGCGGCGCGTTGGACTCACCGCAATGGAGACGAGGGCCGGCGAGTAAACCGTGTTTGTGCAACGCGTGTGGGACGAGGTTTCGCCGAACAAACTTTTTGGCACCGCTTTCAAACAACAAGGATAACAATAAACAGGATAACGACGAAGATAGCGCAGTGCCGACTGGCAACGACAACAACAAGAGAAACTTAGATGGCGGATCAAACATGGCGAGCCAAACGACGAAGAAACGGTTGGCCGCGGCGTGTTGATTGATCGCGCGCGCTTTGGTTGGTGTCACCAGGGTATCTCTCGAAAGGGAAGAGATGACATTCTGTATTTTTATTTTATCCACACTCGCTCTTATACACACCCGCTGTTGGCGAACGAGCGAGAGACGAAATTTGTAAGTATTACCTGATTACGCAGTATATTTTCTATACATAATCTACAAACTAAAGTTCTAAAACACGCGCACTAATGGTATGTACTGTTATATTTACTAATGCTTCATCAGCAGCTCTCTCAGCGAACGTTTCGTTTCCATCAACCTTTGGTTTCTTTGCTCGACCCTGGCGGCTTCCTCTTTCAACTTGACCAAATGTTTCGATTCTCTCGGAGTGCCGGTGGCGTTGGACATCATCTTCGCGAGCAACGTGGGCGTGGACACCGTTGGGGTTCCCGTCAAAGAATCGTTGGAGTTGTTTTCGTAGCCCATGATAGAATCCTCCGTGCTCGTTTGTCTGGATAAGTCGCCGCTCGCGTTGACTTGTTGCACAAACTCAGACGCCTTTTCGTTGGCGCGTTGCTTAAACTTTGAAAAATTTTGCGCCAATCTCGAACCTTCCAACGAAGCGTTCAAGGATTCCATTTTACTCGCGAGGAAGCCAGATGCTTTATTTGTTTGGCGCTGTATTGGGCTATCTTCGTACTCTTTTCCAGCGGCGGCGTTCTTGGCGGCGTCCAATTCGCGTTGTTTCTGTTGTTCTCTCAAGACTTCTTTAATTTCAGCGTTCAGCCGCTGAGCGACGGAATTTGCAACTTCGACCGAGGCATCGACGACAGAGACGCAGTGCATGGCTACTTCAACGGTCGTCTTTTCGATGAACGTAGTCCAAGCGAGAAGAAGGGTTTTCACAGCGGTCTCACTTATCGATTGAATCCTTTTGCACTTCTCTAAACTATCGTCGATAGATTTCTGGAAATGATTCGCGTCTAATCGCGCGTTCAAGACGAGCTCAATGTCCTCTCTGGCGAGTTTGATTTCGTTTAACAAAGAGTGACGCAATCTCGACCGCGCCGCTTGTATATCCTTTACGCGTCCGAACAATTCTATTTCGCGCTCTAACGCTTGCGCGCGTCTGGAAATCATCGCGTCGATCGCATTCATCGTCGACCGCGCGGCGTGCAACCGATGATCTTCTTTTTCAATCTCGTCGGTGAGTTTCGTCGCTTCTTCCATCGCGTCCAGATTCTTTTCGATGTCGCCATCTAACGCGTCATTAACAATCGTTTCATCGGCTTCGCGTTTGCTCTGTTCCCAAGGCGCGACCAGCGTTTCCACCCCGGCGGCAATTTTCTTCCCGCACGTCGCGTCTCTTTCGCGTCTTGATTTCCGCGCAAACTCGCTCCAGTTTTCAATCGCCGTTTTACCCCGAACGTCTTCCTGTGAAAATGTTGATTTCTTTACTTCGTAAAAAGAACGAAGCGTTTCTAAATCTATTCGCGCGTTATCTTTTGTTTTTTCGACCAGTCTTTGGAGGTGTTTAATATCTTGCGCAAAGACTCTATCGTTTTCGAGTTTCGTCTCATCGACCTCTTTCGGGTCGATGAGCTCAATCTTCTCGGCTTCGATAATTTGATTCAGTTCACTCTTCTCGATGTCTTCCCAATCGTTGTTGTTGTTGTTGTTGTAATTATTTGTGTTCGTGTCTCTGCTATTCGTGCTATCCATGCTCGCTCTTCCAGCAGAATTGAATGTTGTTGTCGTCGGAGGCGAAGCGCTAAATCCTACGCGGCGCTGTAAAGACGCAGGCGATGACTCCTTTTCGACAACCGACTTGTTGATTGGTATTGGCGTGCTCATATCTGAACCAGTAGCCGTGAGATGAGCAGTAAAAGCATCACTATTACTCTCCACGAGTTTCATTCTCGTCAAGATATTCTGTAAGACTTTCTTTACTACGCCCATTTGAAACAAGACTCTTTCGCCGCGTTCGAGCGTTACGTTTAACCACGCCAACGCTTGTCTATCAACTTGTACTTTCGACAAATCCAACGCGTCTCTTTTCAAACATTCTTCGTATCCTTCGCGAAAATCTCTCAATTCTTCAACCAACGTTTCTCGTTGCACGGCGAGATCGGAGGACGAAATCGCGCGCACGGATACCAGCGCCGCTTCGGTGGTGAGCTGCGCGATACCGCGCGAGGCGGTATCGGAAATACACACGCGCAGTTCGCGCTCGAGACTCAAGATACATTCGATAACCGCGACGCTTGCATCTATGGCAATGCCAGCTTTAGGCGGGATTTCATCTTCGGTGAGTTCTTGCTTTCGCTCTTTTTGTTTGCTCTCGTTTCGACTACCTTTTCCATCAAAATCATCATTCATATCGGCATCTTCTTCTTTCGAAGACGCATTCACATCTTCCTCGGCGTTCTTGTTCTTATTTCTGTCATCGCTATCGTCGTCGGAAACCAAATCACCATCGAGCGACTCCAAGTCGTCCACGAGCTCTTCCTCCTCCTCTTGTTCCGTCGCCGCTTGCACGACGCTCAAATCATCAAACAAAACCTGCGAGAACGAAGCGACGGTTGTCTTCCCGAGAATCTTATTCTTCTCCAACTTCAACGTGTTTTCGTTGTTCTCCCCTTCGGTGCTATTCCTACTACTGTTCGTCTTCTCTCTGTGCTGTTTCTTACAAATCTCCATCGCTAAAATGACGTCTTCAGAACACACTTTCTGAAAAACTTCCTCCCTTTCGCGTTTCAAACACGTCGTCACGTCGCCTTCCTCTTCCAATACCTCCGCCTCGACGACTTCGATGAACGTACCGTCGATGCGTTCGCACAAACGATCAAACCTCGACTCAAAGTTCACCATGCTCTCTTCGTCCTTACCAACTTCTTTCCCTAAATTCTGCAATCGCTCTACCGCCTCACCCATTTCCGTCGCTTCCAACAACCTCTTTTTTGCATCGACCCCGCCCAACAACGCGCAACTCGCCGCGAACAACGGCGCGCGATGCCCGCTCTCGATAACCCGATCCCAAACTCGAAACGTACACCGCGTCGGCAGCACGTTCACGAACAACGTCAACAACCACTGCGAACTCGTAATCGCGCTGACGATGTTATCCGCGCCTAACGCGTCCAAGTGTACCCCCAACTCCGGTTCAATCTTATTCACGACTCTCGAAAACACCCGCTGGTCCTCCATCGCTTTCGCCATCCCTTCGGTAAAGTATCCAGGTACGATTCTATTCACCAAACCATCTAAGCACCAAAACGCGCTCTCCTCGTCCATCCCAGAGAGCAAAAAAAACGCGCAAATAAAGTTCATCGATTGCACGTACCCCGTCGCGGGATCGTGTTGGGCGAACGCCAACAGTACGTGTTTCAACGAATTCCACATCTTGTCCCCGGGTATGCTCAGCCCGCACTTCTCGAACGTGTGTCCACTTCTCGGTAAATCCTTCTCGATTTGCGATAACGTTTCCAGAGTTGTTTTCGTCGGTTCAATTCGAGCGCGTTCGAGTAGTTTTTGGAAGTGTTCGGGGTCCTTCTTCATAGTGTTCGTCGTAACGACTTCCGCGTTAAAGAGTAATTTCGACGCCCATCGACTGGCTCTCGTTTCCTCGGGATGCAGCGACGAGTGTCGCCATTTTTCGAGCGTTTTTCGTTCCTCCGTATCCTCCACCTTTTCCTTTGCATCCTCCTCTCGAGGAGAAGACGCGTCGTCGTCGTCGTCATCGCCGTCCATGTTTTTCTTAATGTTTTCTCTCTCGTGGGAAAAGAAAAAGTCAGGAGGAAACAAAAATTCTGACGAAACGGCTTCTTTTTTTTTGTTTTCAATTCAGAGAAAAAAAAAAGAGCAACCAACGAGCTCATAAATCAGAGGGTTTTCACATAATTTATACTCTCATCACATTCCTTTTCTTTTTCTGAAGAAGAAGAGGAGCACTCTTCCAACAACGCGAAAAACGGCTTTGAGAGTTTTCAGGAGGAAAGAGAGATTCTTTTTTGCTTCCTCCGAGGAAGGAGGAGTTTGTTCGTGAAGCGCGCGAGTGGTTTCGAAGCGAGCTTTTTATTCTCCTCTTCAATTCTTTCTCCCGTTGGCATCTGATTTCAAATTTGAAATCAGATTTGGTGTGTTTGTTTACTTTTTAAAGATGGATCGCGCGTACTTGCGCGCGAGGTTAGATCGATCCTTCGAGGAGAGTTACGACGTGTTTCCGATGGTTTCGTTGACGAATTCGGCGGAGAATGAGAGCAGGCCTGGAGAGAGGGACTTTGACAATCTCTCGGGCACAGTCGCGCACGGTTTGCTGGTCTCTCGATTTTTTAAGAGACTGACGAGGAAGTATTGCGAGGTTGAAACGTGTTTCATCGACAGCGCGTCGAATTTGAAGAAGAAGAAGACGAGTAGCGAGAAGGTGCCGTTTCAGTTTTTTATGCCGAGCCGGACGAGCGCGAGAGAACATCGGGTGTACGTGGAGTGCGCGATTGAAAAGAAAAAGGTACCGGCGGTGAAGATTTGCGCGGACGCGACGAGTTTCGAGAAGAGCGAGTTGCGGTTGAAATTTTTAGAGGAGGAGGCAGACGAGAGAAGAGCGACGACGATGGATGAAAGGGTTTTGAGGGTGTTGCCAGATGCCGTCCTTAACTATTTGACGAAAGAAGAGTCGAATTTTGAGGGATTCGGTACGGACGAGCATCAAACTTGCGCGAGGAGATTTATTTTAAGAAGGAGTAAAGAGATGACGACGACGACCGGCAAAGACAGCATTAACTTTACGGTGGAAGGTGTGGAAGTTGAGCGGCCATTCGTGAGATACCGCGGGTGTAGGAGTGCTACGGCTGGATCGATTACAGAACGAAATGCCGCGAGCGAGTCGGTGTCGAACGCGTCTTTGGAGATTACGAGCGTTCGGCCGTTCTCGATGGCGTTGAAACGTCTCGGCGACTTAAAGGTTGCGTGCCAACGCGCAAACGTTCCCATTGAGAATATGGTGCCATTTTTCACTCCGAAGACTGGAAAAAAGAGAAAAGCTGCCGAGGCAATGAATGGAATCGAGAAAGAAGAAGTATCCGTTTTAGACATTTCTTCTACGCCGCTTTCCGTCATGGCTATACCGCGACTGGAGAAGCAAGCCATAGTGACTTGTCTTCGTCGCGAGTTGCCTTTATCACTTGGATTCTCTAGCGATGAAGAATATTTAGAATCATTCGCGGCGTTTCATCACTTGAGCATCGATAAAGGCTCACTCATTGACCGAACTGTCAGACCAGACGTACAAGCGAAGAAGGAGTATTATGGCTTCAGATACGCCGATGTAGTGTTTGAGAATACAACGGAAAGATGGGTTTATCCGATCACTTTGTTGCTTAAACAGAACGGCGCAACCGAAATAGCTGCGAGAAATACCGAGGAATTCTCGCAATCGTTGATCGTGAAGAACTTTGCGGAAAGTATCGAGTCTACGACGCATTTGGGCATCTCCGTCTCGTTTTTTCGAGACGAAGAGAACGGTGCAATAGAACGAGAGGCGATGGCTAACGAACTTGCTAATAGTGATGATATTTTGGACGCAAGTGCGAATCAGATTTCTATAGACCCGCTCTTACAGGCGCTGCAAACGCACTCGCCGCCGTTTCTCGGGTTTCGCTTGGCCCTGGATGAGTATATCGACCCGGTTCTTGAAAATACTCCAAACACTAGACGACGTTTGCGAAGAGCGTCGTCGATTTCAGCCGGAGCAAACTTCAACGATGTCGTGCACGACTTCAGAGGATTGCCTACGCAAAGTACGGTACCGTTGACGCTTGATTTAAACCAACCGCTCGCGATTGATGAGCAAGATAGAATGGACGTGGTTCGGGCGCAACAACGCCACTTTCTATTGAATAGCCCGGTTCAAGACGAGGAAGTAGCGATGGCGTTCACAACGTTGGATGAGAGGAAGACGAAGGAAGCAAAGACGATAGAGAAAGCTACAACGATAAAAACGCCGCCGCCGCCCAAAGCACGCGTGCCACACTTTTCTAAAAGTAGCACGAAGACGACGACAAAGCCGCCACCAAAGAAGATGAAAAGTGAAGAAAAAAATTCCTCGACGGAGAGATTCGATGCAATATCGGAGATTTTGCGAGACGCAGAGGAGAAAACTCTTCTGTCGAAAAGTGGAGGATCGAAATACCTCACCATAGACGATTTGCTATTCTTCTTGGAATATTCTGATCCAAACGTGGGCGCAGACTGTCGCAAAAAGATTGGGAGGCGAAACGGTTTCGGTCGAGCAGACGTGATGAAGGTCGTTCTGCAACTCGTTAAGAAAACCGCAGCACGAAGAACATTTCGCGGAAGGAAGGACAGAGTTGCATGATGTGGGTACCGTTGGTGCTACTATCTGCTGTACTATATTCGTTATTATTAGAAAAGAGAAACACAATCGCATACGTTGTAATGCTAATAAGAGAGACATACACACAGACATTTTTTCTAAAACATCTTAGCCGCGACATCTTTGACAACCGCCGCGATCTTGCCTTCATCCTCCGCGCTCAACGCGCCAATTGAACTCGCATTGATTGATTCTACCACGTCTGCAATATTAATTTTTGCTTGCGCAATGCACGCGTTGGCAAATTCTAGCATTTTTGCTCCGCTTACGTCTTCTCTCTCCGCGAAGGAGGTTTTCGTCATAGCGTAAACGCCTATGAACGATTCAGCAATCGATCGTACCTCACCGGGCGTTTGTTTCATAAATAACCCGACCGCGTCGGATTTCGCGTTTAACTTTCTCTTCTCTTCGCCGGACTTGCCGTACGCAGACATGTCGTCGGATTGCATGAGTTGTAAACGAAGCTCTAACGCGTTGATTTTTTTAAACGCTTGCGCTTGCCCCGGCGCGCCGATGCGACTGACGGACATTTTTTGATCCCAAATCCATCCTGTTTCAGGATCGAAATCTTTGATAAACACTTGCCCGTCTGTGATGGACATAAACTCCTCAACCAACGGACGCGGTTGCGTGTACGCATTTTCCGGTGCGCTCGTTTGATTGTTGCGTTTGGCGTAATTCGTAGTGCTCGACGCTTGCGATGCTGCTTCGCCTTTCTTTTTCAACCCATCCGCGAGCTTCTTTTGCAACGCTTCTGGCATGTTCTCGAAGTTTGCAACCGTTTCTCGCGCTTTTTGCATGTAATCAATCGATCCTTCACCATTTAAAGAACCGGTATAGTCTTTGTCGTACGCGCCAATTGGATGCGTCATCGCTCCTAACAACGTGATCGACCCACCCCCTAATTTATCATTCAATCGAGCTACTCTTTGTAAAGTCGTTCCTAAAAACCGTCTGCGCTCCGCCATGGCGGCGCTCACTAACATTCCTTCAATCTCTTCTTTGTTTTCGTCGGATTCGTCGTCTAATTTTGCATCCGGAGCGAGTTCGGCCATTTCTCGCGCGAATCCTGTCATCCCGCTAAAATCGTCGACACACAAGAGCGCGTCTTGGCCGCTTTTACGCGCGCCTTCCGCGATAGCGAAAGCGGTTAAAGTAGCGACGTATCTTTCCGCAATTGTGGCATCTTTGGAAACTGTCACTACAGTTGTCGATGTGTTCGTATTTTCTTCTTCTAAAACGTTGAGCGCTCTGGCGATTTCTTGCGATTTCTCTTTACTCGCACCCACCGCGGCGTACACGCACCGAACGTTGCTCTTTTTTTGCGCGCTCACGGACATCTGTAAAAACTCAGAAACTCCCGTGTTCGGTTCACCGGAAACGAGCAAACACTGTCCTCTTCCAATCGGTGTCAAAACATCCACGGCGGACGCGCCGGTAATCAAAGGCGTCGTGATTGGTTTCCTCGCGTCCACTGGCGGTGGATCCGCGACTAAATTCTCACCACTTTGTTCGCTCAAATACGCTTCCGAGATGGATTGAAATCCGCTCGCGCTCGTTGGCGCCCCCAACGCGGAAACAATTCTTCCTCTCAAATCCTTCTCCGGCGGAATCTGAAACGCTTTCGATTTACTTTTCTTGTTCTCCTCGTCCATCTTCTCCACCTCCAACGCGTCCCCGACTTTAATCTCTGCCACGTTATCCGAATCCGGCACGTGCACCGCGCCCAACTTCGTCGCTAACATCGCGAACGATTTCGGCTCCCTGTGACTTAACAAAATCGCCTTCGCTTGTAACCCGGGAAAGCGCAACACCGATCCGAGTTGCACGCTCGACCGCAAACCTTCCAAAACGAGCAAACCGCCCGGTTGAATCGAAGTCACCGTTCCCGTTTGCCCAATCGACGTTTGCCCGTCCGTTTCTTCTCGCGTGGCGTCGATAACTTCCTGTCCTTCAAACGCGTCTACCCCTTCTTCGCCGCCGGCGAAGGCACCCGCGGAGGAGGAGAAGGCACCCGCGGAGGAAGAGGAGGCGGTTTTTGAAAACACGCCGATCGTATTCGCGTTCCTCTCGTCGTTCTTCCCGTTCTTTATGTCGTCCTCTGTTTCTCTTCCGGTTGCCTTTGCAGAAAAAGACTTCGACGAATGAAGCGAAGTGCGCGAAGAAAAGGAAGACAAAGACGCGTATCTTCCACCTCCGCCGCCGCCTTTCCCTGCGCTTCTCTGCGCCAACGAGACGACCACCCCTACGACGCCTCGTCGTCGCGTTTCACTCGAGAGCATCGTCATCATCGCTCTCGTCGATTTCAACGAAGTTTTCGCCGCTCTGGGAGAGGAAGAACGAATGCGAGTCGTCGTAAAAGTCTCCGCCGTGAAAGCCTCCTTCGCAAAAGCGCGTTCGTGATGATGATGATGTTGCGGAGTTCTCGTCGAGCACGAGTGGTGGATTGTTTGCATCAAAGCGTTCGCTCTTAAACCCAAATCGAGAGACAAAAAAGAAGACCACACGCGCGATATATATATATAACGTAAAGGTTTTACGGGAGTCGCGCTTGGAGTTAAAGCGCGGAGTAAAGCGTGCGTCTGTGTCGATGTGAGTATAAAGCGAAACTCGGGGAAAGAAGTAAAAGTGAAGCGACATTTCGCGTAAACGCATTCCCCATTAAGAGAGAGACGCGACTCTATGCCGTGGTACTTGAACGACGGAAACGGAAACGGAAACGACGGGAAAAGAAGCGAGAGAGAGACGTCAAAGAAGCGCGGGACGACTTTAATGAGGAGGATTTCGTCGAGAAGTGATGATGCGCTCGACGAGAAACGCGAGAAGGAGAAGAAAGGAATGAAGAAAGTGGGAGAGGAGGAAGTCGCCGCCGGCAACGAGAAGAAGAAGAAATGGAAGAACAAGTTTAAGAGGAAGCGAAGGAGAGGGAAAGAAGACGAGGAGGAAAAAGAAGACGACGACGACGAGAAGGATGAGAAACGAAAGAAACAGAAAGCGTCGTCCTCGTTGCTGTTATCGAAGGCGCCGTCGGTGTCCACCAACTGGCACAAATTGGTCGCGAGAGGAGATATCAAGACGAGCGAGAAAGGGAAACGCAGGAAACGCGATTTTGATGCGCCTTTGCCATCCCGGTCGGCGTCGGCATCGGCGAGAGAAAACTATTACGACAATGATGGGAACGATGCTGAAAATGAATGTGGTCGTCGGGGTAACGACGAGGATGCCGACGACGAGTTACGGAGACCGACGCCGACCTCTCGCGACGCTTCCGTGACGGAAACTTTAGCCATAGATTGCGAGATGGTCGGCGTCGGCGAGGACGGGACGAGGTCCGTGCTCGCTCGAGTCACGGTCGTGAACGAACACGGGAATGTCGTTTTGGATACGTTCGTGGAAACTACGGAGAAAGTGACGGACTACCGAACCAAAGTCTCGGGCGTGCGTCCGAGAGATTTGAAAAACGCGCCAAAATTTGCAGACGTGCAAAAGATGGTGTCGAAGCTCATCGAGAAGAAAATCGTCGTCGGTCACGGATTGAAGAATGATTTTAAAGCGTTGCTTTTGAATCACCCGAGAGAGCGGACGAGAGATACGGCTCTGTATCATCCGCTGACGAGACCGTTGCGATCGCACGAACGGTGCGTCGAAGGCGCGCCGAGAGGGAGAGGCTGCAGGAGTTTAAAAGAGCTGACGAAGACGCACTTACGCATGACGATTCAAGAAGGCGAGCACTCGTCCGCGGAAGATGCTCGAGCTGCGTTGTTTTTGTATGCAAAGTTCAAAAAGAAATGGGAGCAGTCGTTGCTCGTCGCGATGAGGAAACGTCATTAGTAGCATTTTATTTTAGGCGCGCTAAAAATCTAACACATATATTTCTACGAACCACTACGTGACTACACGACTAAATCTCTAACGAAACTTTCCTTGCTTTTGCTCTTTCATCCTTAGCATTTCGTTTTGGTACCGAACGAGATCGTTCGGCCCCCACCACCCCCATTTCGCTTCGCGCGGATACACAATCAACGGCTCCAACGGCGTGCAATTTTTCGAGACTCGTAAGTGCGCGCGCATGCGTTCCGCGCTTCGAGTTTCGTACCCACGCCCGTCGTTTCGGTAGATGAAACGAGTGGAATAGCCTTTATTATGTGGGCCGTTTTGGCAGCACTTTTCGTCGCAGCCGCAGCATCTAAAATACACCACCGGTTCGTTGGAGATTAACCGTTTCGTTTCTTGCGCGCCGATTAAGACTAATATAATCGCCGAAAACGCAAAGACGGACGATAAAACCACCCCGGTACCAACCGTTAAAGAGACTAACCCTGATTTCGCATACGTCGGTCCTAAATTTCCGAACGCGTCCTTCACGTACTCCACGATCCCATCGCTCGTGTTTATCGTCAGATAATAAAATCCAACCGCGGCAACCGCGCACACCACCGCGGACGCCCAAATCGGCCCCGGTGGCCTATTCGCCGGATCTCTCCCGCCTACCAATTTCATCTTCTCCTTGTTCACTTTCCGTCTCTGTTCGTTTTCCGTCATTTCTTTCTCCTCCTCGTACTCTCTTTGCTCCTCCTCGATTTTCTTGTCCTGTGTTTCTTTCAAGCGTTTCACTTTTTGTAACAACGATTTCGCTCTCGCTTCTTCCGCTCTCAGTGCGGTTTCTTTCACCAAAACTTCCGCGTTTAACTTTGATTTGTTGTTCGAGCCTTCGTTTTCGAACGAGAACTTTGTTTGCCGACCGATGTCATCGTCGTTGTCCTTGTTATTATTATTCGATAAAGAAACCGCTTTCGGATGTCTCCTCCTCCTTCCCCGATGAAAAGGATCATCAAAAACGCGTTTCGATGACGACGTAAACGACGACAAAGATTCTCCTCCTCCTCTTCCTCCGACGAAAAAGGAGGAGAATAAAACGCTCGAAACGGAGCGCATTTCTTCTTTCCTTCCCCCGTTTGCAACGGAGAGAGAGAGTCTGCTGCAAAAGTATCTCTCTCAATATCCGAGCGCGATATTTGTGACGACACTTCGGGAAAGATATTTCGAAAATCTCCTCAGTGTTGAGAGAGAGAACAACAATCGAAGCGCAATCACGCGACCACGCCGGGCTTCCTCTCTCGCTTTACCGGAGTTGTGCTTTGCCGCGTCTCGGGGTCGTCGTCTTCGTTAATGCGCGCGAATACGAACAGGTGTTGTCATCATCATCATCATCATCTTCTGCATTACATTTTCGGGAAGAAAGCAAACACCAACACCTCGAACAGAGCGTTCGTGTGCCTGGTCGCGGTGTTGACGTGCGCGCTCTTCGCGCTCGTTTCCCGAGCGAAAGAGACGAAGCGGGCGTTAAACAACATTGCTGTCGCGAGATACGGCGGTTTTAGGGCGAAAGGCAGCGGCAGCGGTAAAGGCGGGCCGTTGGTTTTCTCGTCTTTCTCGTCCTCTGTGGTGGCGGAAAAGATTGGACTTGTAAGCAGCGAGGAACTGCGCTCGTGGTCGACGGGACGATTGCAAAAGACTTTGGACGTTTTAGAGAAGGAGAGACGAGAAATCGAGGAGCAGATTCGTTTTGCGAGTAGTGATTGAAGGCACGGAGTAGTAGACGCGAGGAAGTGTGATTGATAATACGATGTCGCTCGCCAACGCGCAATACAAAGTGCACGAGGTGAAACCTTTGCAATCGAAACAGTTTAAAAAGGATGCGGACGTCGCGAAGGATTTGTTGGATAGGGCGTGTTGGCAAGTGCAACCGATCATGAAGAAGAGGAAATGGTCCGTGCCTGTCGTCGCGGAAATGCCTCCCAAAAACACCGGGCCGATTGGCGTGAACTACAACGCCGGGAAACGAATCACGGTGATGTTGAGGAAACCGACGAAATACGGTGGCGGTAAAGACGGGAAGACGTTTTTCGATTTAGACCACGTTATTTTAGTATTGTTGCACGAGTTAACCCACATCGTTCGAGGGCCTCACGACGACGTGTTTTGGAAACTTTTGGACGAGTTGAAGGAGGAATACGACCAGTTGAAGAAGGAAGGCAAAGGCGGCACGGGTGAAGGATTCGACGCGAAATCGGTTGGAAAAATTGGCACGAGAGGTTTTGGCGGCGCATGGGATAAGCAAAAGCTAGGCATTAACCCGAGAGAGAGCGCGCGGAACGCGGCGTTGAAGCGATTGGAACAACACAAGAAGATGATCCCAGTCGGCGGCGTAAAATTGGGCGGCGGTGCGGCGGTGAGACCAGACGTAGATCCGCGAGAAGCCGCGAGAAGAGCGGCGGAGAAACGAATGAAAGAGACGATGGATTTCAGTAAAAAATTTGGTTTAGATCTAGAGAGCGAAATTGTCGCCATAGATTTGATTAGTAGTAGTGATAGTGAAGAAGAAAAGAAGGAGAAGAAGGGGAAGAATGATGGTGAGAACGTGGTCGTGATTGATTTGCTTAGTAGCGACGACGAGAAGGAGGATGCGAAGGAGAACAAAAAGAACACAACGTTGGGAAAGAAGCACCCGTTATCAGCAGGCAACGTTGTTGGCAAACGCAAGTGCTTGTGTTGTTCGTTTCCTGGAGAGTTTTGCCAAAAGATATAACAACGCGCATAAAGTTTTGAAAGACAAACGCAACAACGACATGCATATACACGCACACATATATTACCCTACTAAACTCGTACCTGGTCCCATAATCGAGCGCCTCTGTCTTGGCTCTTTCACAACCAACCGCATCGATCTCGGTCTCTCCACGTCAACAATCAAATACCCAAACGGTTCCTCCGCGTTGCTCGGATCGTACTCCGCGTGCACCGTCGCGTTCCCTCTCGCCCCTCTCGCGTGAAATTGCACTCTCACCACCTCTCTCCCACTCGCCGGGTCTCTCACGATCGTGTGTGGAATTCTTTGTCGCTGACTTCGATTTCTCGATTCGCTCCCGTACCCGGTGATGCTCTCGCCGAGCGCCGACGTGACTCGCGGGTCCAACTCGATCTGTTTCAAAGCCGCGTTAAACGCCACGTATTCTTTCGGACTCATGAATAACTCTTTGCTGGCGAAAAATAAAGCCGAGGCGGCTAACCCTAACCCAAGCACGATCACCACGGAATACCCCGCCGTTTCCGCTTTCGTCACTGGTTTCTCCGGTATCCATTTATCGGTTATCTCGTCGAATTCCTCGTCCTCCTCGATGGTTAAAGCACCCGATGAATCATTTTTCTTCTCGCTACTACTGTTGTTACTACTACTTTTGCTAGTACTATTACTACTACTCGCGTATCCTCTAAACGAATTAAAGAATTGGCGACGAAGTCGTAGATTATTATTAATAATAATAACAGTATTATTATTATCAATGTCATCGTTAGTATTGCTTCTCGTCGAAAAACGAGCCCTACAGAACGAGGACTTCTTCACGCTCGATGATGATGATGATGATGATGAGTAGGATCCAATTGGATTCAGTTGTTGGTGTCGAGAACGCATCATCTTTCCTCTTCTTCTCTCGTCATCAAAGTCCTCCTCCTCAAAACTCCCAACGAACGTTCTGGAGGAGGAGACAGAGAGAATAACTCTTTTCGAAGCTGCCGCTGCCGCTAAAGTCGATGATGCGTGTTTTGTTGATCTCGTTCGAAGCATATTTGTGTGTGTGTTTGCAGTTGTGCGTGAGAAAAAGTGACGCGCGAATTTCTCCATTTCCGCTCGCTGCTCTGCGCTTTGTGCGACGACAAGTCCTCTCTCTGTCGACTCGAAGAATGTTTTTCGGCGGCCTGAACGACCCGTCCGAAAAACTCCGCAAAGAGCAAAAGAAAGAGATGGAAAAGAAGCGCTCTAAAGCGACCGCCGCCGCGAGAGGAAGACTCCGGGAAGGGGAGCAGCAACGGGAAACCAATCGAAACACAAACGCGGAAACCAAAACGAAAAGCAAGAAGAAGGAGAAGCGATACGAGGTGCTTTGGAAAGCAGAGTTACGCGTTCGCGTGGAGGACGTCGCATTGAAACGTGGGATTCGCACGCGAAGGGAGGATAAGATTCAACTGCCAGCGAGTGCGCTGAGAATGCTCGAGAGATTTGATGACGAGATGGGTGCGAGGCAACCGAATGCGTTTTTTTACGTTTCGAGAGTCGATGAAGATGAAGACGAAGATGAAGACAAAGGATGTTACTGCGCGGCATTGGATTACCAAGCGGAGGAAGATTCCGTGGTCATTCCAACAGACTTGTATAAGAGATTAGGGTATTCATCTGGCGATGAAAAGAATCTCCTCCGCGTGGAGTTTCGCTCTCGAGCGCTCGAGAAGTGCGAGTGGGTGAAGTTGCAACCGAAATCGAACGAGTTCTCGAAGTTTTTAACTCGTCATCCCGAGGCGGACGTGAAGATGGTTTTGGAGAACGTTTTGGTGCAGCGGTCGTGCGTGCACGTCGGGGATGTCTTTGAGGTGGACTTTTCCGGATTCGTTTCTTCTGTTTCTTCTCCGTCGGAATCAAAGTTTGTATTCGAGTTGAAAGTGGTCTCGTTGAAAGTTGAAGGCGGCGAAGAAGATATCGTGGCGAGTTTAATAGAAACGGACGTGGAGGTGGATTTAGCGCCGTCAATGGAACACGACGAAGTCGTCGAGCGCATAGACACGTTAAATAGAAACGACGAGGAAGAGAAGAGAAAAGAGAAGGAGAAGAAACTCGCGGAGGCGAGAGAGGCGCGACGGCGAATCGAACGAAACGAAGAACGCAAAGAGAAATTAAGACGATTTCGAGAAGCGATGGCGAAGAAGCTTCCTTTAGAACCACCACCACCACTTGCTTCGTCGTCGTCAACATTGAAGACGGCGACAACAAACAACGTCGTGAGAATACGAATATCTTTACCGACGGGCGAGGCTATCGATCGAAGATTTTACGACACCGACGACGTCTCCTCGCTCTTCGATTTCGTCTTGGCGTCGTATTCGTTCGAAGAAGAAGAAGATAAAGAAGATTCAGACTTTTGCTTAGTCACGAGAGGCGGTAGGTTTGGAGAAGAGAAGAAGAAGAGAATATACAGAAGCAGTAGTAATAGAAGTAGCAGTAGTTTAGGTGCCGCGGGAGTCGCGTCCGGCGACGTGTTCTTCGTCGAGAAGTTGTAATAATACGATTTGTTTTATCATAGAGGCGTTCTCGTTGTTTGAGCAACGAGCTGCTCTCAGAAAAAAAGAAAGTTTTGCTCTCACTCACTCGAAAAAGTTAACCATGTCCTCCGAATACTTGACGGAAGAGGAACACGAGAGACTACGAAAGGTTCTCGAGAATAAACCTTTGCCGTTGTGGCGTTTGTTCAGAGAGGCGTTGCTGAATGGCGGCGCGTGTCGCGATATCGTGGAGAAGCATGTGATGTGTAAACTCAACGGGACGGATCTCAAATTCTTTTACGAGGTGAATACCGAGACGAGAAAGTTGATTAAGAGATCGTCTCGCGCGGAAGATTTGGAAGAGAAGTTTAAAATAGAAGAGATGTCGTCAATATCGACTTTGGAGTTTGTGTGGGAGAATAAATCGTTGTGGTCGGGTTACTTAGAAGACGAAATAGATTTCTGCGAGGAAGTTGCTCGAACGAATAAACTCGAGTTACTCAAGTGGGCGCGAGAGGAGAAAGAGTGTGAGTGGGATTGGAGGACGATTAATGTGGCCGCAGAACAAGGTAATCTGGAAATGGTAAAGTATTGCGTTGCAAATGAGTGTCCTATTGATGAGAGGGCGTGTGAATATGCTGCCAAAAACGGTCAACTCGAGGTACTCAAATACTTACACGAAGAAGCGAAAGCGCCTTGGGATTTTTTTACTGCCATTTTGGCGGCTAAATATGGTCATCTCCACATACTCGAATATCTTGTTGAGCGTAAGTATGATAATTATAACGAATGGGCGTGTAGGGGTGCGGCCAATAAGGGTCACTTGGACTGTTTGAAGTACTTACACGAAACCGCCAAAGCGCCGTGGAACGAGGACGCCGTACGAGCAGCGCACTACTACAAACACTCCGAATGTGTACAATACCTCCTCGACAACAACTGTCCTCTCCCAGAAGGCTGGTCGTACGAAGATGGAGAGTTGCACGTGGTAGAATCAGAATCAGAATCAGAATCAGAATAATTACACACGTCCTAAAGCCGCCGCACCCTTGTAATACTAAAAGAGAGAGACACATAAACTTTTTCCGAAAGAACGAAACCCTAACTCTTTTTCAAGCGTATTTTTTGAACCCTTTTGTAACTTTTTTCATAGACCATCTCGTAAACCCTACCTCGTAATATACACAAGAGCAGACGTGGCCGAGTGGTTAAGGCGTTCGGCTGCTATTCGATCAACTAGAAACCAACTGTCCACACACTTCTATTTCAATCTCAGCATTGAGATATCCAACGTACGAGCATTGTGAATACCAATGATACACGACTGTTACTGAATACCCAACGGGTGCGCGAGTTCGAACCTCGTCGTCTGCGTCTTTCTTTTTTTTTGTTTGTCGTTGTTTCTTCTTCGTTATTGCGTTGTTTCGCGTCGTCGTCGAGTGTTGCGTGTGGCGCGAATCTCTTCTCTTGGTGGTGGTAAAGCGTTCGGGGAAAAAATCATATCATCCTCAGAATAAAAACTTCATCGTCGCTTTTATATCGCTCTCTCTCTTTCTTTCTTTCT
>Ga0255756_1001044_pt1 | contig 32282 bp, 19 predicted proteins | sample 011ome_20_FD_179956 | JGI IMG/M metagenome (GOLD analysis project Ga0255756, IMG submission 179956) | Coastal salt marsh microbial communities from the Groves Creek Marsh, Skidaway Island, Georgia - 011509CT metaG (version 2) | ecosystem: Environmental > Aquatic > Marine > Intertidal zone > Salt... | reverse complement strand
GACGAAGTGCATATAAACAGTAAGAATGCACCGAGCGCGCTCGAAAGGCATCGGTCGCAAATATGAACACACCAGTCGCGAAACGCACCTGACGAGAAGAAAAACGAAAGACGTGTACTTGCAAAAGGCGGCGTTCATGGAAGCGTTCGCGAAAAGGAAAAAAGAGGAGAAGAAAGAAATGATGGAGCAATTGGAGAGGAAAAGAACACAAAGCGAGGTGCCGACGGTGCACGGATCGAGCTCGAAACCGGACGAGAGGAAGGTGGATTTGAAAACGTGCGTGAGCGAACCCGGGGAGGAGATTTTGGTCAAATCGTTGAAGAGTAAATCTGGAGGCGTGGTTGGGAAGATGGAATACAGCGGGAAAGCGTTTCCGATCGAGAAGAGGAAGAAGATCATGATGGCGAGGAAAGCGGAAATTGAGTTGGTTTTGGAGCAGAAGCTAGAGAAGGAGCTGATGATGCGAGAAGAAGGAGTGGAAGAGGGTGACGCAGACGAGGACGAGGAACGGGTAGAGCTCCCGGTGTTTATAGGCTCGATGTCCAAGAAGAAGAAGAAGCATAACAAGAAGATGGCGCGACGAGCGTACACGAAATGATGATGATGATGATAGGAATAATAGAAATAGCATAGAAGAGAGATTATGTTGTAGTGGGTAATAATAATAATAATAGAAATAGTGTACACTAACTAATGATGAGGACGACGATGATGATTTAATCGAACGGCTAATATTTTAATCCTCCTAAAAGCGCGATAAGTGCAACCTCGCTTGATCTCGCATGTTCTGAACGCTAGCTCTATCTTCCGCGCTGATATTGCTGGAATACTCAGACTCTAAATATTCCGTTAAGTCTAACATTGCGTCGCTGTAGTTGTGTAGTAAAAAATGACACATCCCAGAGTCTCTCACGTTCATTATTCTTATCGCCCCATCCGGCGAGCAGTACTTCTGGTATTCGCACATCGCCAACGCGTTCTTGTAATCGCTCTTGTTAAAGTATATGGACTTGAGGTTCGTCAGCATTCTCGTGTAAAATGCTCTCGGTTTTAAGTGGTTATCTTCCAGAAAAGATCTATCGATGGTGACTCGTTCGCCTTTCCGTAGTCTATACAGTTTGGAGAGCATTTCTTCGGCGTCTTCTACGAACAACACGTCTCCATCGTGAAAACAATCGACTAAAATCTCACATTCGGGCACATCTGCTGGGCGAATCATAAAATGTCCGGGAAGATTCACGCCAACCATGTTAATTCCGACCATTTTCGCGATTTCCATGTATATCAAAGATAACGTAATCGGAATTCCTCGCTTCGTATCCAAAACTTTGTCCACGCACGAGTTTCCGACGGCGTAATAATCCTCCAGATTCCCTTGAAACGCCGTCTCTGGATTCACCTCTTTGTTGAATAAAAGCGTGGAGATTTTCTTAATCGTGCGCAAGGTAAAGCGCTCCTCTCGGTTTTCCGGCAACTCTTTCTCCACCTCCTCCGCCAACGCTTTCACTCGATTTTTCTGCTCGTTTACGTCCAACTCTGGATTCGCGTGCATCGCTATCAAACACGCGCCGTGGAAAAGATCGTATTGGGAACTCTCGAACGCCTCGTTCTCTTCGATAAACGTTTGAAACAACGTTTGACCTCGTCGTTCTCTGGTCCAATTCGCTAAGGCAACATCTAAATTCACCTCGATGTCGTCGACGTTTTCTTCGTTCATCCTTTCGTCGTCATCTAACGTCGACTGCTGTTGGATGCGTCGTCGGTCGCGCTCGATTTTTGCTTTTCTCGCGTTGTATATCATTAAAATTCTTCTGGAATAATCAGTCGTGGAAGTAGTCGTAGTGGTGTTGTTTGTATTCGCCCTGTGGTTTGTCGTGCAAAAGTAAGAAAAGGAGAAGGAGGAGTGCGCGCGCATGTGTGTCTCGTGTGTGTTTTTGTGTCGTTTTTTGCGTGCAATTTTTATCCAAAACAGCCAAAAAAAACAAGGTAAAGTGCTCACATTATTCACATCTACTGCGAGTCCTCTTATTATATTACTACTTTTATTACGAAGTATCGTAATACGTCTCCCTCACTTTCGAGTCGTGGAAGACAACTTTGTTCCTTTTCACGTTGGTTTGATCGAAATGACTCGCGCTCTCGAACCGCGATCGGTTGCTGGAGGATTCCACGTTTAATATCAAACGCGGATTTTTGTGCAGTTTCGTTTTCGCGTCGAGCTCGTCCTCGGCTAATTTCGAGGAGATCAAAGCTTGGATGCTTCTTTGGACAAAGCGAGAATCGAGCATTTGAGGCACGGCTTGTACCATTCTTTGGACGTTTGGTAAGCCGTTTTGGCCGGCGAATGGGAACATGTCTTCCAATGTATCGATTTCCATTCGCCACTCGCGTTCGATTTTAGCATCTTCGCGTTTGTCTTCTTCGGCGCCGCGTTCGATTTTACTATCACTACTACTATTACTACTACTAAAGTTTAAGTACACTTTGGGATTCTTACTGGCCATTTCGGCCACGTCGCAAGTCGGGAAGATTTTCCGCATGGACAACAATCGAGACGAAACGCGTTCGAGACCGACCCGGAAGAGTAAATCTTCGACGAGTCGCTTATTGTTGTTCGCGTTCGTTGTCGTTCGCAGCGACGGCAGAAGTAAAAGTAAGCGCTCTTTCATTTTCGAGTATTCGCCGTCTTCTTCTGATTCTATCTCGCGGTCGCGATTGTCCCTGAAAAACTCTCTCTGCAATTGCTCGTCGGTCACCAAGACCGACGTGTCTCGATCTCGATGCACTTCTTGAATGTTAGTATTGGTGTTGTTGTTCTTTTTGTTAAAGTACTCTTTCGGCATCATCCGCAAATCATCCCTCGTAATCGTGTCCTCGTCAGAATTCGAAAGTTTCTTGCTCCAGTGAAATCGCTCGTTGATTCGAACGACGTCGTCGCGTTCTTCTTCTTCTTCTTCTTCTTCTTCTTTCGTTTCTCTTTCTGGGTGCGCTTTTGGATAATAATATCTTCTTCTTCTTCTTAGTTGGTTATGGGTAATTTGTTCTTTGTTGCGGCGGTATAAAACCCGGGAACAACAACAACAACAACGACAACAACGACGACGAAACGAAGGAAAAGCCTGACGATGCGACGACGACGCGCGTGGTAATCCCGTCGTCGTCATCGTCGTCATCGTCGTCGACGACTTTTTTAAAGCACTTCTTTCCCTTTTTTCCCTTTTTTTCTCTTTTTTTTTAGGGTCTGAATGTGACGTTCTTATTTCTTAATTTCGGCCGTAAACCCTTAATAATGCGCAAATGCTGTGCGATTTTCATCGCGCGAAATCCATTCCTATAATGGCTTTGTGGTCTAGTGGTATGATTCCCCCTTCGGGTAAAACCTTAGTGAAATGTTCTAAACATGGGGGAGGCCCCGATTTCGATTATCGGCAAAGCCCGTTTATTTTTTGCTTGTAGATGGGAGTACTATATATTACTACAGTGATTCCAGCGCGGTTTATATATTTGTGTATTACATTCTACTGCTTCACCGTTTGCTGTAAAAGTCCCCACCAATTTCGCCGCCAATTTTTTTGCTCCCGGACGAAACTCGGCAATATTTCAACAGCATCGCCTCTCGCGTCATCCCGGGAGTTTTCACCATCCCTTCCAAATACGGCTCTAATTCTGTTAACAACCATTTCGGCTTTGATTTCCACAAGACTGCGAATCTATCTTTTGGTTCTCTCGGCATCGCGTTCGCGACTAACGCGCTCGCAACGTTTCGTTTGAACTCGTTCTCGGAGGCGAAAAATGCCAATCCGGCAAACAGCGCATCCATCGTTTTCTTATCCTCATCGATATCGATTTTAAACTCGTCGATGATAATCTCTTCGTTGACGGCTTTGATAGCTTCCAAGTAGTTGAATTTTGCGTTTTGCTCGAATCTGTGCTTGATGTATCGCTCCAACTTGAACCGCACGACTAAATCTTTCGTTGTTTTTACTCCTCGTTCTTGTTCTTGTTCTCCTCCTCCTTCTTCCTCCCTTGCTCTCTTCTTCCCCAAGAGCGTAGAATTCATGTTTTTGTTAGTAAAGCCAAACTTTTTCAAAACGAGATCTAACACCTCCATTGGAAACTTCTTTTCCGTGAACTCAAACGCCTCCGGCGCGGTCATCCCCACGTCTTCACTTTTACTAAAATCATACTTCCCACTCTCCACCGCGCTCGCCATGACAATCCCTAAAACGTACTCAATTGCCTCTTCGTCTATTCCTCTCCATCTATTCTCTCCAACCTCGACCGCGTTAATCAAACTCGACGGATTTTCCAACGCGTCCTTCAACTCCATCTCGCTCGCTTGCACTTTCGAGAGCAAAAAATCAAACCCGTACGACGAAGACGATTTTGAAGTTTTCTTTCCATCTTCTTCTAATTCTTCCTCTTCGACAGAGGATTTCGTAATCATAAACTTCTTCTCTAAAAACATCTTCAACTTCTCCAATCTGGGCGCGATTTCCGTCAAATCTAAATGCGAGGACACTTGCGCGTGCGTTTTCGCTATTTTCTTCCCATCCGCATCTCTCTCAATCGTCCCGTCGTCAAACTTCCCGGGAGGTGCGCACAACAGTAACGTGTTCGAAGTATCCACTCGTTTCACCACGAACGTTTTGTTCTTCGTGCACAGCACCGCTTCTTCCTCTGGTTCGCCTTTAAACTCGATCGTGCCGTCGTTTCCGTCGGACATTAGCTGCTCGTAAATCTCATCCGACACTTCCAACATTTCGTATTTTCGAGCGTGGAAATCTTTGTCGTAATGCAAAGAGAAGGTTTCCGTGTCGTCTATATCGTAGTTCTTTTGGAACCAGTTCGGGTCTGACTCGGTTTCTTTTGTCTCTCCTCCCATCGTTTAAAAGTCGTGATAAAAGTAAAAGTTTGTGTCCGATTATTATTATTGTTGTTATTATTATTATTCGTGTGTGTGTGTGTTGTTGTGTTGTTGTTGTTGTTGTTGTTTTAAAAATTTCAATCTGCTTTTAATAAAAAAAGTAAAAAGAAATGTTTCAATTTATAAAATACCATCCATCATGGAACGGAGGATGAGAGCTAAATGGCTATCGTCGCTATCATCGCGAGCACTATCTTCGTTGATTTTCTTCACCATCCGATCTTCTTCTTCTTCTGCATCTTCTTCGTTGTTTGTTTTATCAAAAGCGAAGAAGAAACGTTTTCTCTTCTCGAAGGCTCTCGCGGCGGCGAGCTTCGCGCGGCGAGCGAGAGTTATCGAGAGCGAGTCTCTCTCGCGCAAGACGTCTTCGACGGTGAGATGAGTCGGTGTCGTCGTCGTGGAGGACGTAACGAACATCATCTTTTCCGCCACGGCTTTTAGTATCGGTTGTAACACGGTACGTTTGATTTTAATCGTCGCGTTTATTCCTGGCGCAGAGCGATGACGGAGAGAGGAAGATGTTCTGCGTTTGCGCTTTCGAGTCGTCGTCGTCGTCGCTTTCACTTGAACATTATTTTCCTTCTTGTTCTCTTGTTCTTCTTTTCCATCCTCGTCGTCGTCGTTCAAAGGTTCCGCTGCTTTCAACATCGTCAACTGTTTCTTCGTCTCGTCGCTTTTCTTTTGCATTTGTCGTAAACCTCTGGCGACGATGAACTCCTCGGTCAAATCTAGGCAATACGAGGCGGCGCTTCGCAACGCCATCTTCTTCCCGTTACCTAAGATGAACTTTGGATTGCGGCCACGCGTGATTTTTGCCGTCGCCAACTGTAACGACTCCACGAATTCGTCCAGAGAGGACAAGCACGTGTTCGCGTCCACGTCTCTCCAAAACCTGCCAGCTTCGCTCTCAAAAAACGGTTTCAAGCGGTCTAAACGGACTAAGTGCGCGGTTAACAGGCGCAACTCGGAACTGATGTCGTCGTTTTCTTTTTGAAGACGTTTGAGTAAGATGAAATCGGAGCGTTCCTTTTCTTCCTCTTTTTGTTCTTCCTTTTCTTCGTGATCGTCCTCGTCCTCGTATTCAACCTCTTCTTGTTCTTCTTGTTCTTCTTCTAACCGTAAAAGTTCTCGAAAGAACGCGGGAACGAACGAAGCCGAGACGACGTTCTCTGCCAACTTCATTTTCAGCGCATCCAAGTCCAACACGTCGCCGACGTTTGAATACGTCTTTGTCGTAAAAAACGCGCGCATGGATTTCGGTAAATGTTTCGAATCAAACGCACACGTCGCGGCAAGGAAGACGTTCTCGATACCCCGCCCGCGACAGTCGTCCACGGTTTGCGCGACGCAATCCCATGCTTTGGAGGTGGTTAAAACGCCTCCCCCTCCCCCTCCTTCCATCCTGTCGCTTTCGTGCATCTCGGCGGCGAGCGCCCACGTCTCGAGTTTTGGTAAGAGCAAAAGAATGGCGTTGTCTTCTTCGTCTTCGCCTTCGGCGATTTTTAATTTCACCAAGTTTTCGCTCAATATTCTTTGCGTGCCGATCAACGCGTCGCCGTCGCCGCGTTCGAGGATGGACGCCAAGTCGATTTGACACACGACTTTCACCGGATCCAACTGTAATTGAAGACTCGCTAATCCGAGTAAAGACGTTTGCGCCGGACAGTTTGCGAACAGAATTTTACTCAAAGATCCACCTATTTTCTTCATCGGTTTGGACGCCGACGTTATGCATTCGTGAAGTTTTGTCGTGCCGATTAAATAGTTCGGTAACGCCTCTCCAACCGGCGCGCGCGCGAACGCCGACGACCTTCTCGAGGACGCCTTATTCCCGCTGTGCTTTTCCAAACCAACTCTCCAATCCGCGCGCTCCACACCTTTCACTTCGCCTTTGCTTTGTGCCAACGTGAAGGATTCTAAACTTTCTTTGTGTCGTTTCTTCAACGCGTTCGCGCGAACGGCGATTTCAATAATCGTGTTCCGTTTCGCCTCGTCGAGAATTTCTCGATCCTCGTCTTCAGCTTTTAAAATTTTCACCAGGGTCCCGGGACGAAACAAAGGTAACCACTCCTCGCGGATAATCTTCTCGCCGTTTCGAAACATCGAACCTTCGACGTCGTCGTATTCACATCTGTGTCGCAAAGTTGTAGGATCGAACGAGGATATCGTGCACCGACGAAACGTGTTCGCTCGGGACCAATACACTTCCACGCGAGTGCCCAACGCGTCCCAGCCTCGCAACGTCAACTCGCGACCGACGTGACGAACGACGTCCGTCTCGTGCTGTTTCGTGACGAAACTCTTGAGTTTCTTAGTCGTTTCGTTCTCCGGTAACGCGTGGTCAAACATCGCCATTAACTCGTCTCTGCTCTGGAAACACTCGTTGAGGAGTTTGTTTTTTGTCTTTTTCGCTTTGTGAACGTTGCGAGTAATCGTCGGAGGATTCACTAACAATTGATTTTGCAAAAACCGCATCAAGGATGATATCAACGCCGCGTTACACGTCGCGCGTAAATCGGCACCGGAGCAGTTGTTCGTTTCCTTCGCGACCCAACGCAATGTTGCATCCGTAGGCGGTTTGGGCGTCCATTTCGAAGTGTGGCATTTTAAAATCTCGAATCGCGCGTCTTCGTTCGGCAACGAGAATAAGATTTCTCGGTCGAACCGACCGGGACGTCGCAACGCTGGATCGATAGCGTCTGGTCTATTTGTTGCGCCGATGACGATGACTTGTCCGCGATCGGAAACGCCATCCATTAACGATAATAATGTCGTCACGACCGAGGCGTGAATGTTGGACGAATCGCTCGCTTGGTTCGCTCGGTTCGGAGCTAATCCGTCCATTTCGTCAAAGAATATGACACTCGGAGCGCATTTCTGCGCCTCTTCGAAGATCAATCGCAACGTTCTTTCTGCTTCGCCGGAATATTTACCCAAGCAGTCCGCGCCTTTGCGACAAAAGAAGGTTATTTTTTGTTGGTCTTCGCCGCCGCCTTCGTTGACTCTCTTCATATTCTGCTTCGCAACCGCGCCAACCAACGCGCGAATGGCGGCGGTTTTCCCGGTCCCAGGCGCGCCGTGGAGTAAAATCCCGCGCGCTTTATTCACACCCACGCCTTTAAAAATATCTGGATACAACAACGGTAAAACGGTCACTTCTTTCAACGCGTGTATAATCTCCGGGTTACCGGCGATGGAATCCCACCCGTCGGGATGGCCAAACGTGTTCGTTTCCGTATTTACACTCCCGCCTCCGACGGTGAAGCGTTCGATCCGCGTCGTATCTTTCATTTTTCTGTTTTTCTCTCGTTTGTGAAACGCCAACTCGTCGTTGTTCGCGTGTAGAATAATCTCGTCTATTTCGTTTTCTTTCCGTTTCCGTTCTCTCCGTTCGGCGTCTTGGACGGATTTACGAATCAAAGCCTCGCGACTTCGCGCGAACGTGTGGTCGAATCGCGCGGCTTTATTCCCTCTCGGTTTAATCTCTGCGCCAGCTCTGGCCGCCGCTAACGGCAAGTACGACATACCGTCGTCCGCGATTGTTCTCGAAACTCTAAATCTCGAGGCGTTGTTCTTTTTGTTCTCACCGTTAAACTCGTCTTCCGAATCTCTTTCCAACGCGTCTTCGTTTCCTTCATCCTCCTCCTCCTCTTTGGGATGTAACAACTCCTCCAGTGCGAAATTCGTCCACTCGATTGCGTTTTTACTCGTCAACCGTTTAATATGCATCGGGCACGCCAACGAATACGTGCTCGTGTTAAACGCGCACTTATCGTCGTGCGCGCAAATCAAGTGGTAACTCCTCGGACATTCCGGAACGACGCACCCGATCGCCGCGCCTTTCTGTTTACACTTGTGACACGGAATTTTCTTCGACCGTTGAATCGCGTCCGGTAATTTCCTCAGTCGTTCTTTCTCGTGGTCGTAATACACTTCCGGGCACCACAGACCGCACGACTGGTGGACTCGTTTGGAGTGGACGTCGTTGGGAAGAAAAATCGGACCGAGCCACTCGTCTTTTTGCAAAGACGCGAGGACGTCCTGGACGACTTTCCGAGGTCGTTTCGGAACGAAGTTAGGTTTGCAACACAGGAAACACGTCGATAATAAAGTCGTCTTTCCTGGTGGTTCGTGTGTTTGTTCGCCCGTCATCGTCGTCGTCGTAAAAGTTTCGTTGTCTCTCTTTTCTTCTTCTTCCGTGCTTTTTGCGCAAAATCTGATTTGCGCGCGTTTTCAAATTACTAATTTTTTTGTAGCCTCCTCCACGCCTCGTCTTTTAAACGCATGATCACTTTTGTTGTTGCGTTTGTGCGCGTTTTGTGGTTGTTCGAGAAGAAGAGATGAGGTGGTTCTTTGTGGTTCTTCTGTGTTCTTCTCGTCTTCTCCTTCTTCTTCTTCTTCTTCTTTAACTTCTTCTTTTTCTCTCGAAAGAGAAGAAGAGAGCTGATGAAAGTGACGAGATATTTGAGAACGACGAGAACAGACGAGAGAAAAAAAATTTTTGTTTTTTTTTGAAATTTTTTTCCTTGTCTTTTCCACTCTTTTGTGGCTGTCTAATAATAATTTGTCAAGCTTGACACCAAAACACACTTAGGTAGTAAGTATTCTTTAATAAGCGAAAGAAGAAGGGAGAGTGTACAACAACAACGGCAAAAAGAGAGGTATTTAAGAAGAAGATGTCGTCGCGACGGAAGCAGAGCGGCACGAACAACAACAAGGTCGTTCACGTCATCGATGGGATTCCTCCTGTTCTTTCTCGGGAACGAGAGGAACAATTAGTAGTAGCACAACAAAGAGGCGGCGAAAAGGAGGACGAGATAAATCAATCACATCATCATCATCATCATCATCAGCCGCCGGGGAAGAAGAAGAGCAGCACTTTGAGCAAATCGAAAAGGAAAAGCCGAGGAGGAGAAAGAGGAACAAAAGAAGGAGAAGAAGAAGAAGTAGACGACGATGGTAATAACAACAACAAAAACGGAATTGAAGAATTTGAAGAGGAAACAGACGACGACGACGACATGCGGACGCTCGGAGAGCGAGTGAGAGCGTTGGAAGTTTCCGTCAATGGGGGTGGAGCCACCACCTCGGAAAAGAAGACAACGACGACGAAGAACGACGACGATAAAGACGCGACGGCGGCACCATCGTTCGTGCCACCGAAAGCGGACTCTTTGGCGACGCTTCTCGCGCAAGCGTTAGCCGCGGATGACGTGCAGTTATTGGAAAGGTGCTTCTCCGTGCACGATAAACGCGTGATTGAAACCACGGTCGGGCGCTTGAGCGGTCCTCTGGCGATGAAACTTTTGAGCGTATGCCTCGATAACATGAAAGACAAACCGAATCGCGGGGAACGGTTGGCCAAGTGGTGCCGAGCGACGTTGGTGAGACACGCTGGGTTTGCCAGCGTCTCGCCGAACGCGCAGAGAACGTTGGCGCATTTACAATCGCAAATTAACGCGCGGACGGCGCAACGAGAACCTCTGTTGCACCTCATGGGACGGTTAGACTTGTTGCTCTACGCGAGTTCGCGAGACGAGGTGCAAGACGCAAACGAAAACGCGAGGTTAAACGAGGACGAACGAGGTATACCAGCGGCGGAATACCACGAGGCAGTGGACGTTTTAGACGATTTAGTCGTCGGGGGTGGTGGAGAAGACGAGAGCGACGAAGAGGATGATTTCGACGAGGACAATAGCGAAGGCGAAGAGTGGGAAACCGACGACGACGATTCGGACGAGGACGAGGACGAAGACATGGACGACTCGGAAGACGAGGAAGACCCGTTCGTAAAAGCCGACCGTAAGGAAGATATGGAAGAAGATGACGACGACGACGAGGAGGAGGAAGACGATTGAAATTATTAAGACGTTTCTACGCGTACTTTTGTTGTCGCGTTAGAGTCGATACTCTTCACTTCACACGCATTATTCACACATCGCTCTTCCCTCGTTCCTCATAATAATACTACGCTTCTCTCTGCCGCTCAAAATGATGTCGAAGTGCGCCTTTTCGTCGTCGTCGTCTGAATCGTCGTAAAGAATGAACAACGAACGCTTTCACCGCCCTAAACGTAAGAAGGGAAACAAACTCGCGACGAAGGAAACCAACCTCGAAGCGTTTCTCGAAAAGCGCACGACTGCACGAAACGATTTTGGTGAAACGATGGTGAACTTGAAAGATTGCGAATTTGATTCTTGGAAAACGTTTAAGAGTTGCATTCGGTTGATATTTCAATCGTCGTCGATTGATAATAATAATAATAACACGTGCTGTTGTCGCGCGTTGAACGTCTCGAGCGTGAGAGTGTTGTCGTCGTCGTGCGAGGAAGAAGAAGAAGAGAACAACAACAACAACAACAGTTCGTTATTTTTGGAAAGTCTGTTCGAGGACGAAAAGGAGGAGGAGAAGAAAAACACAATTCTAGAGCGCTTGCGAGAGATGAACGTGAGTGGAAACGAGAAGGCGTTCAGGAATCAGAAAGGATGCGACAAGTTCGTGGAGTGTTTGAGGAGGACGAGAAATGTTCGCGTGGAGAGATTGAACGCGTCCAGCTGCGACGTGGACGACGCGTTCGTGGAAAGTCTTTTGGCGTCGCCTTCATCGTTGAAGCGTTTGAGAGCGTTGAACTTAAGAAACAATAAACGGTTGACAGATAGGACCATAGATGCGGTTCTGAGGTTTTGCGAGGATACGGGCAGTTCGTGCGTGTTGACGGACGTAAATTGTTCAGGAGGGACGTTCTCGGCGGCGGCGATTGGAAGGCTGGGAGAGGCGTTGGAAAGAAACGCGGTTGGATATTTGAGAAGGAGACTGAAGAAGGAAGGAGTTTCGAATTGCAACGTGACCGACGGCATATTTATGCGTCTGTTCGAGGATATCGTGATATTAAAAAACGCTGTGGATGTGCGGAACAACAACATAACCGAGAATGGATTCAAACAGTTTTTTGAGAAGTTTTCCGTGCATTGTTGTGAAGAGGAAAATAACGACGCGTCGTTTTCATCTCCCTTACAATTGATGTGCGATGGAAATCCGGGGTTCTCATCGTCTTGGTGTAAGCGACTACTCGCACTGTGCGCGTTCAACGGTTTATACGAAAAGTGTCGACAAAATCGAAAAGGTGAAGCCATGCGAAGTTTAGGTGAAGTTGGTTTCGGGTGCGTCGGGTGCGAGGTGATCGCGCCGAGAATTCTAAGGCGAATGCCCTTTTTAGAGTCCATCGGTTTACACCACAATGATATTAATGACGAGGGATGCGCGCACTTATCCGAACTATTTGCAAAGCATACCTGTGTGTTAGAAGTTGCTCTCTATGGGAATAAAATAGGTCCAATTGGTGCTCAATCTATCGTTGACGCGTTTACTGCGCGAACGAAGGAGCGTTTAAGCGGTAATAGTAGTATTAGGGGATTAGAAATTTTAGACATAGGAGGGAATCCAATAGGGAACGCTGGTGTGCGTCTCATCGCTAAGCTCATTACACTCGAAGAAACGCTTGTCGAGGTACACGTTGATCATGCCGGTTTCAACGAGGAAGGTGCGCACGAATTACTTCGTGCGATGGAAATGCGTTTGAATAACGGTCAGCCGATGCGAACGATTTGGGCACACGGGAACGATATATCGGATGACTTCTTAACGTCACTGACAAACTTGTGTCGAAATAGACATGGAAACGCCGCAATCGATGGAGGAAGTAGCGATGAGGATGACTGTGATCACGATGATAGGTCTCATACTCAGTATCAACCTAAACCGGACGGTGTTTGGGATGCCCAGGAGTGTGAAACGCGAGCGCTCGAAGCGACTAAGCGCGGTGACAATACAGATGCCGCCGCTCGCTTAAAAAGTAATCGGATCGCGTCGCATGCGTTTGGTACGTATAAACGATATTGCAAAAGGCATTATGAAAACGCCAAAGGTGCGGCGTGCTTTGCTGCCTTTGTTGCGTATGAGAAGAGCACCTCTCGCGTAAAAGTCGCAAGTTTAGGTGTTGGAACAAAATTCGTACCACCAGACGTAGCAGGATCTGCATTTGTATCGAGCAGAGATGATGTCATTCGCGATTCGCACGCAGAAATTCTTGCGCGACGGAACTTTCTGCGTTATTTGTACGCGGAGATGAATGATAGTGTTGCTGGTGGTAAAATGGCATCTTCGGGCGCTGCGGTACAATATAACGATGACAATAACTTTAGCGTTTTGGAGATGAACGATGGATGGTTTCGCAAACGCGACGACGTTGAGATACACTTGTACGTATCAAGTGCACCGTGTGGTTCAGCGAGTCTGAACTTGGAAAGCTCGTTAAGTTGCTTTCCGCACGCGACACGTAAAGGCACTAACGTCTCCTCAGCCCATAATACCATCGATGACGAGAAAGTACCACCAGGATGTGTTGTTTTACGTGGGGGTGTTCGCGAAGCAATCGGGAATCCCAAACAAACGCTTTCGTGCTCGGATAAGATCGCGATTTGGTGTGCACGTGGCGTTCAAGGATCGATTTTAACGGCTTCGTTTATCAAAGAGCCAATAGTGCTGAGTAGTGTAGCGTGTTCGAGAAAATATGACGGTGACCGCCTGTTTGAAGCAACGTACGGGCGCACGTGCTGCTCTTCTCCATCGTTGAACGGTAAGAATTATGAAAACAAAGCTACGAAACATTTATGCACTCAGATGGCATCTATATCGATCGAGTTCAAGGAGCGATCCGTTCGCGCTCGCGCCGACGTCGGCGAATCTGACGAATCTGTATCCTGGTGCGCGTACGATACCATCGCGCGCGTCCACGACGGACGAACTGGTTTGGCAATATCTGGGCGAGGTAAACCACCTCGCGCGTCAAAGTACGATTTGAAAATGCAGTTTCTAAAGCTCCTCTCATCGATTTTTAAAGATGATGCTAATAGTAGTATCGCGAAAGCGAATGGAAACGGATGTTCATTTGTTCACGGCGACGATTTTACCTCGGTCTCGTTACTCAAAAAGCGGTTGCAAGACTCCTACGCGTTCGCGAGAAACGCGGAGGAAACTATCGCCTCCTCGCCTTACGCAAAATTCAAAGAAACTGTTTTGAGAGGTGATGGTAAATCAGCATCGGTATCGTTCTTGGAGGGAGATTGTGTAAACGTCGCGTGGAGAGACGGGATGGCCGGTTAAGTGTAGAGTTGAAAATGATACTCGCATATAGACATCTAGGCTCTAGCAGTAAAATTCACCTGTAAAACACTCTCGTACTTTCCTTCACTCATTGTGTTGCACGCATCACCATCGACGGGCGGCGGCGCGATGAGCGTCGCCGACGATGCCGATGACGGCGTAAAAGATGTAAAAAAGAAAAAGAAAAAGATGGGCAAGAAAGAGCGGATGAAATTGAAAGCGAAACAGCTCGTGGAAGAGCGAGGCATGAGCGAAGCGGACGCGAGAAAAGAGGCCGGACTGAATCCAATTCCAATTCCGACGAAAGAGGAGAAGAAGAAGAAGAACGCCGTCGCGAGTGGTGGCAACAATAATAACAACAACATAAACGGACCATCGCCGGCGCTGTTAACGGCCAACATTAAAAATGCGAAGAGTTTGCGCGAAATGTTCGAGCTCACGCGAAAACACTGGAAGCGGTTCAACCACATTCACTTGTCGGCGTTTTGGAATTTATTGGGAAGAATCACCACCAGCGCGAGTAGTTTTAGTAGCGATTGGCAAAGCGAGCACGAAGATGGGTTAGCGTTACTGGTCGAACGCACGAGAGATGTTATAGCAAGCGACTCTTCTGGCATACGAGGAAGAGAATTGGCGAATATCGCGCACGGCGTCGCGAAATGTGGCGTCGGCGCTCGCGACGAGAACGGGCTGGTGAAGCAGTTAGCGGAAGCTATCGGGAGGCATTTGGCGGAGTGTAACGGTCAAGAAATAGCAAACATAGCGTGGGCGTTTGCAAAAAGCGGATATTTTGACCCGGGAATGTTTGCGAACTTGGCGGAAATGGCGGAGAAACAGATGGACAGATTCAACTCGCAAGAGATTACGAACGTGTTTTGGGCGTTCGCCACGGCGGAGTGCGACAACGCAAAATTGTTCAAGGCGTTAGCAAAAGCTATCGATGGTCAATTGCACGGTTTCAACTCGCAAGGATTATCGAACACGGCATGGGCTTTAGCAAAGATTGGATACGTTGACGCTACTTTGTTCCGAACAATCGCGCAGACGGCCCAGAAAAATATGGATCGTTTCAACGCGCAAGATTTCTCAAATTTGTGTTGGGCGTTTGCGAAAGCCGGGCAGTACGACGCCGAGTTGTTTACTACTTTAGCAAAGAACGCGGAAAGACACATGGGAAACTTGAACGCGCAAGGTTTGTCGAATTCAGTGTGGTCGTTTGCCAAAGCTGGACATTTGAACGCAGAGCTTTTCACCACTTTTGGTAAAAACATCGAGCGTAAAATGTTTGCAAACAACGGAACGGATTTCAACGCGCAAGATATCGCAAATATAGCGTGGGCGTACGGGAAAGCGTGTCACTTAGACGACGCGCTGTTTACTGTCCTAGCTCGAATGGCAGAAAAATGCTTGCACGATTTTAACACGCAAGATATCGTAAACTTGACCTGGTCGTTTTCGAAATTAGGTAGGTTTGATATGAAGTTGTTGGAAGCGGTGAAAGTGTCGCTCTTAAAATCGCGCTTGGACGATTTAGATGCACCGAATATAGCAAATCTAGCGTGGACGTACGATAAGGCTGGTAAGTTGGACGATAATTTAGTATCGTCGTTAGCGCGAGCGGCGGTGAAACGCGTGAATGAGTTTACCGCGACGGATATTACGAACGTGGCGTGGACGTTTGCAAACGCCGGCAAGGTGGACGACGAATTATTTAGCTCCATGGCGAAAGTGGTGGAACGAATTATGGACGATTTCGGTGAAGAAGATTTAGATAACTTAGAGTGGGCGTTTCAAAAAGCCAATCAAACGGCAGTTGTGAAACAATTGAAACAACAAAGGCGAATGTCTTCGGCCACCAACGACGTTTACGACGCAAACGTAGACGTATCCGAGTGCGGTCGTATCATCGTCGCCGGCGGCGGCATCGGCGGCGCGGCTTTAGCAGTGTCGCTTCAAAAGAAAGGATTCGATGTTGTCGTCTTGGAATCGGATGCGAGTTTTGATTCCAGGGCTCAAGGGTACGGTCTCACGGTGCAAGCGACGGATGCAATGCAAGCGATGGGCGTCGATATCTCTGGAGATGATGCACCGTCCACTTCGCACTATACGTTCTCGCAGCAAGGCGAAATCATCGGGTTCTTTGGCGAGGCGTTTGGTGTCAAGAGCAAGGACAGGCAAGAAGTCCAAAACTCGGGTCGATTCATTCACATACCGAGGCAGGTACTTCGCCAACGAATTCTCGAAGCCGTGCGTCCGGATACGATTCGGTGGAATAGCAAGTTAAAAAGTTACGACGATAGCGACAAAGATAAAGTCACCGTGACTCTCATCGACGATACGAAAATTGAAGGCGCTCTATTAATCGGCTCGGATGGTATTTTCTCCACCGTCCGGCGTCAGTTGGAATTACCGGGAGACCGATTAAACTACGTCGGTTTGTGTGTAGTCTTAGGTATTGTTAACGACGAGATACTGAAAATCCCGTTGGCGAAGCGTCGTATCTTTGAAACCGTAGACGGGACCACGCGGATTTACGCCATGCCATTCACGAAAAATTCAACGATGTGGCAGCTCTCGTTCCCGTGCTCAGAAGATACGGCGAGGAAGTACACAAGAGATGCCAGCACGTTGAAGGCTGAAATCTCCAGACGATGCGGGAATTGGCACGATCCCATTCCAGAGATGCTCACAAAAACTCCGCTAACTTGCATGAGCGGCTACCCTGTCTACGACCGCGAGTTGTTAGAAACTGACGTCCTTCGTCCGAAAGCGAGTATTTCTCGTCGCGTAACAATCATTGGTGATGCGGCGCATCCGATGACGCCATTCAAAGCGCAAGGTGCGAATCAAGCCATCAGCGACGCCGTCTTATTCGCTGATACGCTCATCGAAGGTGTAGGAAAACACGGCTCCGTGAACGGTTTCAACTACGCTCTTCCACTTTTCGAAAAGAAAATGTTGAGTCGATCTTCTCGAGCCGTTCTTGGATCGCGCGAAAAGGCAAAGGAAATGCACAGCAATTTGGCGTTACAACCGGCTCGGAAAGCGCAAAGAGAGGCTGAGTTTGATTTACGCACAGTCCTCCGGTCTTTAAAAGAGAAACAGATTACCGCTTCGCGAGCGACGGATAAGGAAGGTTTGGACGCGCTCGTGTTAGCCGTGTGCGGTGGTGGTCGACCACCTTCCATGGCGAACGGTAACGGTGAAGGTAGTACGCACACCAATATCGTCGATTTCCAAGGCACAAAAGTTCGATTTAATGACGACGACGAAGAACAAGAGAACAAAATCGACAGAACTAAAAAGCGCAAGAAAGCCGAAAAGAAGGAAAAGAAGGAAAAGAAGGAAAAGAGCAAAAAGCAAAAGAAATAAATTTCAATCAATGTAGTATATTGTAATCACAACGCAAACACCTCCACCTCCTCTCTTCTTCTCTCTCTCTCTTTCTCTCTCTGTCTCTCTCTCTCTCGCCCCTCCCTTTCTCTTTTACGCCTCATCGTCATTGCCATCTTCTTCATCCGTCGAAGAAGTCACAACCGAAGCAGTTGTTGCTGTTTCCTCACCGTCGTCGTCGTCTTCATCATCTTCATCCCACGCAGAATCAGGATCTTGGTCATCCGTCGAAATCGCACTCGTAACAAACGAGCTCACGCTCGCGCTCGGTACGATGGCGTCCACGTCCGCGTTTTCGTCGTCGCTATCGTCCCACGCTTCCGGGATGTGTTCTCTTTGAACGAGCTTCGATCCAGATTCGATGCGGTGCATGCCAGTATTCTTGGAATCGTCTGCCCACGCCGACGGAACGAGCATCGCACTAGTGTTGACAGTTTCGCCAACACCGCTGCCTCCGATTTCGGCGTAGGAACTCATACCAATCGTAGCCAAACTGTTCGCAGCGTCGGCATCCGTGGCGGACAAACCGCAGATTAAACCATTTTCGCCGGCCCAGGTTAACCACGGTCCCCAAACTTCTGGTTCTCCTCGCAAAGTTCTCAAGTGCCCGACGATAATCAAACCTCTTCTCGCTCTGGTCAACATGACGTTTACGCGTCTGCGATCGGCTAAGAAACCGACATTACCCATCAAATTTGCTCTCGTGCACGAAAATACGATAACTTCCTTCTCTCGACCTTGGAAACCATCGATGGAACAAACTTCGATGGCGGCATCGGAGTCTGGCGCGGCTGGTGCGTCAAATCTCGTTCGTTTAACCGCATTGGGTTGCAAAAGCTTTTTGATCGCTCGCACTTGCGCGGCGTACGGTGAAACGATACCGATATCGCACGCTAAAACTTCGTGTTCAGCCATCAACTTCTTCACCAGCGTTACAACTTTTTGCGCTTCAATCGTGTTCATTTGCGAAGCGCCATCAGATCGTTCTTCACCTTCCGGGCAATCAACAAACGCCAACGGCACTGCGGGTACTGGCCAATCGAACCCTTGCGGCGCTCGCCTTTGCGAAGGAGGCGTACCGGAAAGTAACTCATTGTTGTAGAATTGCTGCGATGGGAACTTTGCAATCGCCGGGTGCATACGATATTGCACTTTAAGCATAAATGTTCGAATACCGCGCGAAAGCATTCTTTCAAAAAGACTCGTTCCGAGACCGCGTTCGTCCGCATCGCGGGAAATAATCGTCGGCGGTAACTGGTTTTGATCACCGATGAGGACGATTTGTTTACAGCCTTTTGTCATGGGCACAACCGTTGCCGGCTCCGTCGCTTGCGTGGCTTCATCAATGAGACACGCGGCAAAGGAAAATCGTTCGAGGATATCGCTCCCGGCACCCGCGCACGTCGCGCAAATAACTTCCGCTCGTCGTAAAACTCCGTTTATGGCTTGATACTGCTGATCTTTCGACATGTTCGAGCCTGGTTCGATTCCGGCGATAGATTCAACCATAAACGGCATCAGGTCTTGACGCACGGCTTCTGGACGACCAATACGCGCAACACGAACCCCTGCTCGCGACAAACCGTCAACTAAGTTATCCACTGCAATGTTCGAATCAGATGTACACAGAATCGGCATCGTGCGACACTTCAGCCACATTTGCACCAACGCAACCGCGGTGTGCGTTTTACCTGTACCCGGCGGGCCTTGAATCAATGTGATGCGTTGGAACAATGCCGCTCGCAAGGCCTCGTGTTGCGACTTATTCATGTGCTGCATCGCAGGAATATCTTGAGCCATGTCGAGCATGCGTTGCTTTGTAGCCGCGTGCATGGTTTCCCCGTTCAACTCAGCCGCGCATAAATCTGGAATGGATTCAATAGCCTTCTTGTTGTTATCCCATCCAGCGAGTAAAATGTCTCGAATTCCTGGATCGACTCCGGCTTTGTTGCCGACTGGCCCCTTCATCTCCATCAAATCTTGCAGCGCGTTCAACTGACGCAAGTAACTCGTTCTGTTCGCCAACTTATCAACACGCCAACCGGAACCAGAAATGCTCGCGGCGTCTCTCGGGTCGACGCCGAGTAAACGGACGGCAATGTTGTTCCCAAGTTGACAGACTTCAGCTTCGTACTCCTCCGCGGCGCTGTAGTTGTAGCTTCGTCGCGCCGGTCTTTCGCCTTGCTCCATCGATAACGCTTTCACCGTGCTCTCGCCAGCTGCTTCGAGCGCGGCTTTAGAGTGTTTCGGTAATTCGCCTAGCGTCATGATATTCTTTGTGGCGGAAGTTCTCGATAGCAAGACCGCGTCACCTTTCATGAGATTCTTTTGCATCTCGGCTGCGAGCGCGGGAATTGTTAAACCAACTTGACCGGGTTTACGCAGTGGTTCCAATCGAACGTCCATGGCAGCAAGTCCGTTTTCTTGCAAGCCAAACGCCGGCGCGTTTGCCACACGATCGAGCGTTTGTAAAGCTTCTTCGAGAAACTCTTGCACGATAAGTTTTGCGAAGTGAAAGTGATAGTTTCGAACGCGTCTGTCTTCGTAATCGATGACGTACTCAAGCGCGGCGAGTAAATCAGCCGTATCCATCGGGTTTGAACGTTGCGGTATCGTCTGGAGTAAGCCGGTAAAATTTCGAAGCGAGATCTTCAAACCTTTACTCTTCGCGTACTCAACGACCCGTAAGCCGTCTTGAATCGCCGCCATCTTCACGCACCCAGCAACCAAAATTTTAAAAGCTTCCACGTCGATTCCACCGAAATCTCTCTTGGCGTAAAAAACATCTAAAGCTCCGTTAATATCGTTGGAATCGAGAAATTTGCGAATCTCTCGCCCGGTTGCTTGTTGCTTCTGTTGCTCAGCCGTGAGTTTTGGAGGCGCCGGTTTCTCTTTCTTTTGCTGATCTTTCTTCGCTTGCTTTTGCGCCGCTTGTTCCTCGGCGAGCGAGGCGTGATGATTCGGGCTCGAGCGTCCGCTCAAACTCGTGTGTCCAAACTGCTCGCGATGATGCAAGGCGCCGCCTCGAATCAAATTCGGATCGTTGCGATCGTAATCCGGATCTCCTCTCGCTTCGTCGTGAGTAATTGCTTTCTTCCCTAACGGTGATTTTGCTGTTGACTTTTGCGCGGTTCGGGACGATTTTCTTCCTTCTCGTTGCGAAGGTGGAACGTACGTTCCGCCTTGCGTCTTTCCTCCCGATTTCCTTTGTTCCGCGTTAGCGGACAACGGGTCACCCGGTAGCGGAGGCGGTGCACCCGATGGCAACGGTGGAGGGGCAATCGGTTGCGAAGCGACCATCTTACGCGTTCCGCGAGGTTTTGCGCTGCTCTTTCTCGACGGTTGTTCTGGTTTTATTGGCGACTTTGGCGGTCTCCCGAGCGGCGGCGGCGGCATTCCCCCCGGCATCATCGAAGGCGACGGAATGCTCATCGTTCCCTCCGCACCGTCTTCCAACGATAATCGCGACACGCCATCGTCCAATGAATGCTCTTTTTTCTTCTTCACTTGCTTTTTCTTTTTTAGTTTGGCTGCTTTCTGTTGTGCTTCCTCCGGCGCTAAAGCGTCGTGAAAGACGTCCCCGCTCGTGCTTCCATCCCCGGCTCTCTCCGCCGTCGCCGCCGCTTCCCCGTTCTTCTTACTACTACTTTTTCGTCCGTTGTTGTTAGTATTATTTCCTTTGTTCTTTGCGTGCGAATGCTCTCCGTTATTGTTGCTCGCCGCCGTCCCAGCTGCATCGCCGCTGCTTCCGTTAAAATTATTGTGCTGCTCGACATTCTTCTTCGATTTCAAACCAACCTTCTTCCCGCCAGTCGTCAAGTTTGGTTTCGGCAGAGGTACGCCGGACTTTAACGAACCGGTCGTTTGAATCGCAGAAGAAGAAGTTTCGTGTGTCCCGCTCGCAGAATTTGTTTGTTGATTTTGTCCACTTTCCATAAAACTCTGTTTCATCGTAGTTGTTTGTTTTGTTTGTTTGTTTTGGTTTTGTGAGTGTAAAAAACGAGAGAGAGAAATCAAAGGTCAGTTTTGGTCTACTTTTTTTCGACAAAGAAGCGTCGATTGATTTTCTTCTCTCTTCTGTTTGTCTCTTTCTCTCTCGTCGTTTCGTCCTGTCCGTTTTGTTCTCTTCGCTTTTGATGACTGCTTCGCGTTGTTGTCGTCGTCGTCGTTACGGTCGCAGTACGTCGTTGTTCTCGCTCTCTCTCGAGAAGTACTCTTTCGCGCGCGCGCTTGAGTAGAGAAAAAAAGAATCTCGATCGATTATAGGCGGCTGTGCGGCCTCCTCCCCGAGAAGAAGGAGAAAGACGACGTAATAAACACGACGCTTCGCCTTTTGGGTGCGCGTCTGTCGAATAAAAAATCTTCTCTCTTCGAGAAAAAGAACGACGACGCGTGAGCGGACGATAACTGCTCTCTCTAGAACGAGAAGAAACTTTAAAGATGATTATACCTTTCTCTTTTAGTAGTCGTGCTGTGGATGTTCTTCCGTGCTGTTTTTGTGGTGTTTTGGAATTCTGAAGAAGAAGAAGAAGAGAGAAAAGAAGAAAAAAAAGCACAAAAAAGGCGGGAGAGAGAAAACATGCAATGGGAAACGAAAAGACACGAAATGTGACTCGACGCGTTTTTTGACTGATGAAAACTCATAATTTTATAACAGACAAACGCGCTTTTGCTCCTCCTCGCGAGTTTCTTTTCTTTCTTCTTCTTCTTTTCTCCTTGGATTAATTCTCAGCTCTTCTCCTTAGGCTTTCATCTTCTTTCTCTCTCGCGATGTGTTCTTCGACCCACTCGAGGGATTTTGGGCACCGGGAGGTTTCTGGATCCTCCGGTTCGCTCTCGATGTCTCGTTCCTCGCCGTCGTTGGCGTCGTTTGGGCCTCCGTCGGTGTGCGACGGTTCGGTGCCATCGCCCCAGTGCCAGCCGCCGGATTTGTTCAGAGTTTCTTCTTTAAACATCTCTTCGAGCTTGGTACCATTGATGCCTCGTTTTTCGAGCTCGCGGTACGAGTCCGCTTTGGCTTTGGTGATGAAGTGCGTCGGGTCGTCATCAATCGGGTGGATTTTTTTCGGGTCAAAGCCGAACCATTCGCCGCGCTCGTTAACTTCTGGGTATTGGTGGATTTGTTCCATGTACAGTCTGTGTTGCGTCCACGTGCACCCGATGTTGTATCGATACGAGACGCCGTCTTTATACCCGTCGGCTTCAGATAATCCTCCGTTCGTGCGACAGTAGTGCACCAAATCGGAAAACTCTTTCCTGTTCGCCACGGTCCACGGGTTTTTCGGTCTCGGCGTTGGACCTAAGGACCCGTCCGGTTGTCTGTACTTTTTCGGTTCGCCAAGCATCTTCCGTATTAATCGTTCGTTCGGTAACGGCTTCCCAATTTCGCTTTCCCACGGATACGGAAGCTCCGTTCCTTCTGGACACTTTCGTCTCGGCGGATGCGCCGGGACGGGTTCAAATTCAGGCTCAGGTATCTCCTCCCCGTTTTCCTCCTCACCAGGTGTCCAGTTTATTAAAACTTCCGGGTTGATAATTTTATCCCGTATGTATTTCGGTATTCCGTCGTAAATCTCCTTCCCGGTTTTCCTTTTCGGTTTCAATAACGTCGCAGGGTACGTCGGAGGAGGAGAAAGAGGAATGGTTTTCGTTTTGTTTGTCTCGTTTCCTCCCGTTTCTTTTTTTTCCTCCTCCTCCTCGTCGTCGTCCTCGCCGCTGCTGCTGCTGCTGTTATTGCTGCTGCTCGTGTCGCTCCCATCGTCGTCGTCGTCTCCTAAAACGCTCTTCTTCTTTTTCCTGTTCTTCTTGTTCTCGTTGGACGACGACGACGACGCTAAATACGCGTCCAGTTTCGGCATAATAATCGCTTTTCAAAGAAGAAAAAAAAACGCTCGTAAATGCGCGTATTTTAGAGAGAGAGTTGCCCTTCTCGGAAACACAAAAAAGTATTCAATTTTTGATTTTCGCTTTTTTTTCTGTTTTTTGAAAAAAAAAAAGAAATTTTCTCATCACAAAACACAAAGAAGAAGAAGAGAAAAAAATGACTTTTGCGTTCCCTTGTTGTTGTCTTCTTCCTTCTCCTTCTTCTGTTTCTTCTTCTGGTTGCTGCTCTCGAAAAGAGAGGAGGAGAAATAATGCCGCTAATGCTTTGAGAGGAGGACGTGGAGTCTTCGATGACGAACGTGAAAGAACACGAAGAGGAACGCATCAAAATCATCATTTTCGTCGTCAAAAAAAGGACTTGGGTGATTTTGTTTTTGGAAATCAACATCATCTTCATCGCGGGTTCTTGTGCCTCGCGAAATCGTCGTTTGAGGAGTACGAGGAAGAGGAAAATGACGACGACGACGACGATGAAAACGAAAACGAAAACGGAGGTGGTGAGAACGAGATTACAAAATACACAAACACCGCAGCAGAAGTCGACCAAGAGTTATACATCCCGAAACCGTTATCGGCGGAAAACAAATTAGAGCGTTTGTTACCGAAAGATAACTACGATGCCCCGGTGTCGGACGAGGAGAGGTTTCGGAATTTATTCGACGCGGAGTCATCGACGATTGATCCGGAGAGTTTGAACGAGTACGGGGAGAGAATAGACCAAGAGAAGTGGTATAATTTAGGATTGAGAAGGGACGCGCATCCCGTCGCGCGGTTTCTGTTGAAACCGTTTACGAGCGACATCACGCGAAGAATCGTCGCGTGTACGGGAATGTTGACGGTGTTGCGAGCTGGGTATATAGGCCAATCGAGATTATTTGATGCGTCAAAAGTTGGAAGTGTGACGCAATCGTCCGGTCCAATGGCAGATATGGCGAAGAAATTAATGGAAGACCCCTCGTTCGCGCACATGGGCGACGTGCTCGGAGGCGCCAGGCAGATTACCGAACACGGCGGGGTGACTATTTTTCATTTAGGTATAGGTCCGTTTGTAGCTGGGAGCATTATCATGCAAGTATTAATGGCCATAGACCCTCAAATGAAAGAGATGAAGAAAGATAGAATGGGGATGGAAAAGTTAAAACAACAAGGACGGTATTTGACGTTGATTATTGCGTTGATTTTAGGAGCGATTGAGGCGCACAAGTTGAAATATTTATGCGCCATGGCGATTCCCGGTTTTTTGTATTATATGACGGCAACGATGTTGTTCGCCGCCGGGGCAATGACTATCACGTGGGTTGCGCAAGAAATTACCGATTACGGGATTGGGGAAGGAAGCGGGATGATTATAACCATGTCCATTTGTGCGTCCTACGCGTCGACGGTGAAGAATGCAATCTTCGTAGAAAAAGTGACGAGCAGCGGCGGGACGGCGGCGGCAGCCGCGGCAGCGTTCGTCTCCTCCGGTAGTCTTTTAGAATCCGTGAGAGGTTTAGTGGTGAACCCGGCGTTCTTGACTATCTCTGGGTTTGTGGTACTGTTAACTTTCGCGTCCGCTTTACTCAACGAAGGGACGTGTAAAATCCCTCTGCAATTTTTCCAAGGCCCGGACGCGTCGCAGCTCCCGAAATCCGCCCAATCCGAATCTTCGGAGATTCCTATTCGTGTCAACCCTGGTGGTATGACTATGATTATCGCGTTTAGCATGCTGTGTGGTTTCTTCCGCGAACAAGTCGCGCCAGCCATGCCAGCCGCAATCGGGAAGACTTTAGTGTCCATTTGCGACCCGACTGATTTCAGTTACTACGTTTTCTTATTCGTCTTTTGCATCGCCGGTTCATACATCGACGTACAAAATACGCCAAAAGAAGTTGCGGAATACATCACAAAAATAGGTGCGAGAATACCAAACGTTCGACCTGGCGTTCAAACGGAAAAATATTTGCGGGATTTACAAAACGGCGCGAAATTCTTCGGCGGCGTCTTGTTAGGATTAATCGCGTGCGTGTGCTCCATAGCGGACGAGTACGTGAGAGGTACGTACGGAGTGAACGTCGGTTTTACGAGCATGCTCATTTGTACGAGCACGATGTTATCTCTGAAAAGACAAATTAGAGCGTTAGGGGAGGTACCGTCCATGAAAGTCGTCTTGAAAGAACTTTAATGATGAATAAATTGATTGATTGATTGCGTCTCTCTCGCTTTTTAAAAACAAAATGAACTTTTCAGCTCAAATGCATCATCACACGTACGCGCGCGTCGCTGCGTTTCTGGCTACTCCTACTATAAAAAAACTACGTAAATTACTACCTAGGTATCTTGATGCGCACACACAGACTCAAAAGATTCGCGCGAACATGCTTTTTACTCGTTCGTCGACCCAATCGTACAAAACGAGTCTTTTCGATTGTATCGCCTCGGCGTGTTCTTTCATCTCTCCGTTTTTCACTTTACTCGCGATTTTCATAAACATCCCCCACAACGTCCCAATCACCGTCCTCGTTATAAACTGTATGATTGAAACCGGAACGTACGAAATCTTCGGGTCGATATTAAATATAAACGACACAATCATCTCGTCTTCGTGCTTTTCCCTCGCTTTCTTCCACGCCTCGCCTTCGCTCGGAATCGCTCGAAACAAAAATCCTCCGTGAAAGTCCACTCGCGTGCACTGGCCAAACTTATGGTCAATCGCCGGGACTCTCTCGTCGTCCTCGCAATCGCAACTGTTCAACAATACCGCCACCACGCCACTTTCGTCGATATCATCAAAAGCCAGCGCGTCCAAAACAACCTCTCTGGTTGAAAACGGCCACGGACACTCCACCGTAACGAGTAAAAGCTGCGAACATCGGCCGCGTTGGTCGAGCTTTTCGGTTCGCGAAAATTTCAATTTCGGCATCGTCCACGAAGGTAACCACGACGCGTACAGCTGACTTTCATTCAACGTCGCTAACACTGGCACTAACATCTCTCTTTTAATCGCCTGGTCTACTCGTAAAATCAATTTCGTATCGTTTTCCGTCGTCTTGTAATAAATTTTCGTCTGGTCTCTCCCGCCAAAAGAGAAAGATTTCTGCGTTTCCCAGGACGAATCTTTCTCCGCGTCTTCTCTCAACATCTCGATGAACGACTCCGACTGTTTCGCTTTTTCCAGAACGTATTTCACCATCTTTTCTTTCTCTTTTTCTTTCGTATCTTTCAACTCTTCTTTGTCTTCTTCTTCCTCTGATGATGATACTAAACTGTCGCATATTTTCCGGAGCAATCTCGCGGACTGTAAGAGCCGGTCGTCTCTGAAATGGTCTAAAGCGCGCGTTCGCGGTGAAGAACACAATATATTTTCTCGATCGTAATCGATAGCATCATCGTCCTCACCTGCATCTTTGTCTTCTTCTTCTTCCTCTTCTTCTTCTTCTTCTTCTTCTCGATGCAACGACAAAACCTTTTCTTCTTTTGGCTGCTCGCTCGCGAGAGGATGATGAAGACGTGAAGAGGGAGAAGAAGTGACAGGTGTCATTTTTGCGTCAAATCCCACAAAGAGGGGGCTGTTTTTTATGAAAAATTTCATCAAACGTCTGTCAAAGCAACACATCCCCCCTATTAAAAATAAGGACGATGATGGAGGAGGAAAACAACAACAGCGAGAGGAAGAAGAAGAAGAAGGAGAAGAAGAAGAACAAGAGGAAGAAGACGCGTTGTGACGACGAAAACATTGATGGGGGTTTCAAGAAGAAGAAGAGTTCTTCTTTGTCTCCTCCTCCTCCAACGTTTGCGTTTAAAGAGCAACTGTCGTGCAGCAACTTTGTGTTGAACAAAAAATGCGAAGCGTGTGTACGAAAAGTTGAGAAGATGAGGCGCGAATGTTGTTTAAGTGGTGAGGACGATGTGAAGAAGAGTAGTAGTAGTAGTAAAATCGTTTTGAAGCGACCGGAGGAGTGCGAACGATTTAAGAGGTATCATCATCACCAAGAAGAAGAAGAAGAAGAAGAACAAAATGCGAGAAACGAAAAACAATCAGTCGTTGGCTTGTACGCGAAAGGCGACCGGATCTTAACCGTCGGCGACGGAGATTTAACGTTTTCTTTGAGCTTGGCGAAACGATTAAAAAAGGTAAAGTTGATCGCGACGACGCACGAGACGAAGGCGAGCTTGGAGAAGGCGTACGGGAAAGACGCGATAAAGGCGACGTTGGATGAGTTGGCGGTTTGCGGCGAGGACGTTTTGGTGTTGCACGGGGTGGACGCGGCGAAATTGAAAGAGAGCTTGATGGATGCCGCCGCCGTCGCCGCAAGTAATAAGAGAGATGTTCTCGAGCGAGTCGAAAAGTGCATAGATGAAGGTTTCGATAAAATCGTCTGGAATTTCCCGTGCGTCTCGAGAGAAGAGGACACCGGCGAGGCGAAAGACGGCGCGCGAGAAGGCGCGGATGGTAGAAACCCAGCCGACGTGGAGCTGAATAGGAATTTGACACTAACGTTCATCGCGAACGCCGCCGTCATGTTGAGAAAGAAAAAATCAAAGAAGAAAAGAGGCGCGGGCGAAGTACACGTGACGCATAAAGTCGGCATGCACCCGTCCTCCTGGAACGTTCCCGAATTGAAAGCAACTACGACAACATCTTCTTCTTCGCAGCCGAGGGGAGTCATTCGAGCCATCGCTTCCGTCTTCTTCGACCGAATGGTCTATCTCCCGTACAAGCCTCGCAAAGCGTTGGTCGCCAAAAGCTTCTCCATCGCCGACGCCAAGACGTTCATCTTTTGCGTATTCGAAGAAGAAGAAGAAGAAGAAGAAGAACAATTTTCTCTCAACGCGTGGATGAGAGAGAGGAAAGATGTCCTCGAAAAGCTTACTCCGTAGTAGTACACGTATAGTAGTACCAAGTAGTAGTAGTAGTAGTAGTAGTAACAATAATAATAGTAGTACAAGTAGTATACACAGCAGCCGCACGCACCTAAAAGTGGCTCCTGCGACGACGACGATGACGATGGAAAAGAATACAACCTTCTTTGCTCTTTGCCTAATTTTCTTGTAAAGTTCGTTGTAACACGAAAAAAAAGAGACAATTACGACGAGTAAGAAAAGAATAATACCGCAGAAGAAAAACGCAGAACAGCTGCGTATTACTACGCAGCGCAACAAAAACAACGGGAAAAATTTCGTCCTTCAACCTCCTCTGCGCGCCGTTCCGGACCAACAAGATGGGCAACGCGTTTTCTTTCAACGGAATGGAGTCTTCCCAAGAGGAAAAGCAAAAATCTATGCTCGAATCGATACGTGAGATGAACGCCAACGAAACCGGTTTCGACGCCGTCATCGTCTGTTGCTCGACCGAACACCAAGCGACGTACTGGGGCGAACGGTTGGTACAAACGCGAGGGTCGGCGTGTAAAAAAGACGCCTTAGTTTACGCCGTGTGCGAGGACTGGACGAACAAAGACGGCGCCGGGAACGGATTGGGCACTTTGTACGCGTACGCGAAAGCGAAAAAGTTGGCGGAGGCGAAAGACGCGAAGGATTTGGATTTGATTTTAAGCAACGGCGGGTCGATCGGTTTGTACCACACGGCCGGGAAAGGGACCAGGTTAGCGCCGTTACCCGGGGCGGAGAATAACAACAAACCTGGGGTCAAGTTACCCGCGGTGGTGGAAGTCGCCGGGGAAGCGAGAAACTTGACCATCCTCGAGGCGGTGGTGAGACAGACGAACAGGTACGCCAAAGAGCGACCGGGAAGAGTCTCCGTGTTTTGGGGCGACCAGATTTTCATTCCATCCGCAGGGCACAACAAATCTGGCGAACACCACGCGGATATTTTAGCCGTCATGGGCCCAATGCCGAACGAAACAGAGTGGAACGAGAAAGGTTTCTCCAACTACGGGTTAATCGCGGTGAACGGCGAGAACGAGGCGACGCAGGTTGAAAAAGTCAGCCACGCGACCGCGTCGGAGCTGTTGAAATCGTTCGGATCGGTGAAACAAGTCGGTCCGAGTTTAGGATCGTTTTCACTGGGCCACGAAATGTTAAGTTTGATGTTGAGCGAGTTCGAGAAGGAGTTGGCGGGGAAAACCGCCAAGTTTGATTCCGATCCGCACTTTTGGATGCCGTTGACGATGACGAAAGAAAACTACGCGAAGATTATGCAAACGAAAGAGGAGACGCGAGAGCAAGCGGAAGCGCACCACGACCGCATGACGAAGTTCAAACAAGCTTTGTTGGAGCAGTTTCCTGAGAAGAAGTTGTTCGGCGCGGTGGACGTCGGCCAAGGCTCGTATTGGTGGGATTACGGCTTGTTGAAGTTGTACAGAAAGAACAACTTGATGGTGACTGGAGACGATGCCGAAGCAGAGGCGTTGAGATTGTATTTGAATATCCCGAGTCGCGACGTGAAGTTGGCAAACTTTCAAGCCTCTATCGACGACGAATCGAACAAGTCAGTCATCGTCGCGTCCACGGCGAAGAGCGGGTCGGTGAAATCCTCCGTCGTGAGTAACGTCAACTGCGGCGACATTCAGGTCGAGAACTGCTTGTTGGTCAACGTCACCGCGAAAAAAATCAGAGCATCGAACGCAATCATATATAACGTCGTCGACGAGAGCGACGACGGGTTGATTTTACCGGACGGCCAAGTGTACACGAACGTGTTCATGCCCAAGTCCAAGGAGAAGTTGACGATGACGAGTACGATATCGCAGTGCGGCGGCAAAGTGTTCAAGATTAAAATGGCCACCAACCCGCACTCGTTCAACGACGTCTACGCGATGAATGGTGAGACCGATGTCAGAGAAGCGTACGCGATGGGTGACAAAGCACACGCGGATTGCAAGAAAAAAATTTAATGTTTGTTTGTTTGTTTAATATCGTCGCGACGAGTTTTTAATAATATTACTACGAGTACCTGGTACTACCTAGGTACACTTTTTTATTTCTTTACTTACAGTACACGCTAATGTTACAGTATGTTGCCGCGCGGCGCCGCGCTATCTATAGCCAAAATTCTTTACGTTTCGTTGTACAGTTTGATATCGCTCGCTAATTTTCCTCTCGTTCTGATTGGAATGAACCCTTCTTCGTCTGCTTCAAATTCCATTCTACTCACGCCAGGGTCTGACTTTAATCTGAGCACGCCTTCGTCCGCGTCGACGGTGATCTCACCTTGATTCATTAAAACCGCTAAACCGGCAAAAATGACGTTCGATTTTTCCTCGAGGACGCCGTCCCAAGGCACTTTGAGCGGCAGACAAAGAAACAAACACTTCCTCGTGCACGTGCGAATGGACGACCCGATGGCGACGGAGCTTTTGTTTCCTTTCACGTCTGTAAAAGTCATCGCGGCTTGAAACGCGCCATCTCGAAAGGCTGAATTTTCGTATAAATCTTGAGACACTAACAATCCGGTCGTCCCGCTATCGAAAATGACGTACGTCTTTTCGTTCTTGTTTTTAAATTTATGTTTTTCCCCGTTGATGTACAAATCGTCCAACAGAACCGCGTAGTGATACACCGGTGATCCGAGTGGTCGTAAATCAATCATCGCTAAAACGTTCGCATCGTTTCTTCTATCGATTAAATTCTTCCTCGAGAGCGTCAACGTTTCCTTCTCGAAATTCATGGAAAAAGAGCTCACATCGGTTTGTTCTAAAAACGTCGGTCGAATCCAGTCTTGTCGGTATTTAGTCAATCCAACGAACGACGCGTTCGCGCCGTTGATAGACCCGCCCACGTTTGCCATGGACCCGTTGACGACGCCTAAAACCATCTCCCGTAAATTCCAATCGCGCGAACGCGAACGCGAATCATCGTTTAAACCGGTCGTGAACCGCAAATCACCCAAGCACCACACGGTGCTCGAATCCACTTGTAACCCGTACACTTCGTACGTCTCCCCGTACGGGCTCGGCCGAATATCATTTTGCGTCACAAACCCCCAATTTTCGCTCCCATTCCCACCTTGAATGGTTATAAACGGAGACCCGGTATCCACCACGCCTCTCACGCTCGCGTCGCCGATGTAATAATCCAACACGAAAGACGCGCCGTCGTACGTCATCGGTATCTCTATTACGGATTCATTACTATTACTATTATTACTATTATTATTATTCGTATCATCAACATCATTATTACTCCTTTCATCGACTTCTGGTTGTAACGCGTATAACCTTTGCGTTTCCAACAGTCTCTTCCTCGCGTTGATTTCGTATTTGTAATACGTATTATTATTAGTAATACTGTTGTTGCTCGATATTGAATACATATCTTCTTCTTCTCCATTACGAGCAAAGCTTTTCTTTGTGAACAACATCGAAGATGATTGTAAAGCCAGCACGATGTCTCTTCTCCTCCTTTTGATGGTTTTGGTGGTTTTGTTGGTGCTTCTCGTCGCGTCCAAGTCGTCATCAACTTCTTCTTTAGCTTCTTCTTCATCATCATCTTCACCTTCTATCCGAGGAGGAGCGTTTCGAAGCGCTTCGCATCTTCTTCTTCTGCTCGAAGAAGAAGAAGAAAAACGACACATTTTCAAACGACCACAAAGTTTTAATTTTGGTGGTCGTGAAGATGACGACGACGATGAAGCCACGACGACGACGGATTGTGAGGAGTGCCCTTCAATCGCCGCCGCTGATGCAACAACACAGCGCATGCTTGAAATTTTTTAACGAACAGAAGAAGAAGCAACAGAAGAGAGAAGAATTTTTGTTTTTCAACTCAACTGTTTTTTCGTCACACAAAATTCGTCATTTCTTACATCTAACAAACAAAGCACAAAGGGAACGAGTAAAAGCACAACGAGAGAGTCATCACAGTTTTTAAAAGCGACGAGGATGACGACTTTTGGATGCTGCTACCGGTGCGCGCCATCGTCACCATCGTCGTCGTCGTCGTTGAGAAGAAGAAGTAACAGAAGAAGAAGTAACAG
>Ga0255756_1001037_pt1 | contig 32399 bp, 30 predicted proteins | sample 011ome_20_FD_179956 | JGI IMG/M metagenome (GOLD analysis project Ga0255756, IMG submission 179956) | Coastal salt marsh microbial communities from the Groves Creek Marsh, Skidaway Island, Georgia - 011509CT metaG (version 2) | ecosystem: Environmental > Aquatic > Marine > Intertidal zone > Salt... | reverse complement strand
CTAACCCTACTAGTTTCTAGCCTGTACCCGGCCATAACACGCTAATTCATTCGAGGTATTCCTGTCATTCTCCCCTCCCCTCTGTTACAGTGCGCCCCGCAGATGCCAGATTACTTTAAAAAACAGGCATCTGGTGCAGACTCTTTAGCGGGTTCATTAACCCCTACTCTTGCAAGATGTGCTTTAACCGACCGCCCCTCTTCCAACAGTTCCCTATCGACCATGCACACCCGTGCAACCTTTTGATCCTTAAGTAGCTCACTAAAAGCAGCTATAAAAAGCAATTCACTGGTCCACACACACGATCTTCCTGGCCAACAGCCCGGGAGTGTTTACTTTTGCTGCGCATAAAAAATCCGCAGCCCAAATAGAGAAATACATTTAATGAGTTTTACAGAATTAGGTTTACAGGACTCCCTGCAACGCGCCATTCATGGTGTTGGCTATACAAAGGCCACCCCCATCCAGACACAGGCGATTCCTGCCATACTTTCCGGCAATGATGTCATGGCTGCGGCCCAGACCGGCACCGGCAAGACCGCCGGTTTCACCCTACCCCTTTTACAATTGCTGGGAAAGGGTCAACGCGCCCAATCCAACCAGGTCCGCGCGCTTGTGCTGACTCCGACACGCGAGTTGGCCGCCCAGGTAGAAGACAGCGTCAAGACTTACGGTGCCCATGAACATCTGCGCAGCGTCGTCGTCTTTGGCGGCGTCAAAATTAATCCCCAACTGCAGAATATGCGCAAAGGCGCAGATATTCTGGTTGCCACACCTGGTCGCCTGCTCGATCTTTACCAGCAGAACGCCGTGACATTCGATGACCTGGAAATCCTGGTGCTGGACGAAGCCGACCGCATGCTCGACATGGGTTTCATTCACGACATTCGCCGCATCCTGAAACTGTTGCCGAAAGAACGTCAGAACCTGATGTTCTCCGCGACCTTTTCCAACGAGATCCGCACGCTGGCCAAGACTATCTGCCGCAACCCGGTGGAAATTGACGTGGCCCCGCGCAATTCAACAGTCGAATCCATCAGCCAGTGTGTTTACCACGTCAACAAGGGCGACAAGATTGTCCTGCTCAGCACCCTGCTGCGTGCCAATGCTGACCAGACACTGGTCTTCAGCCGCACCAAGCACGGCGCCAACAAGCTGGCCAAGTGCCTGAACAAGGATGGCGTTACTGCCACTGCCATTCACGGCAACAAGAGCCAGAACCAGCGCACAAAAGCCCTGGCTGACTTCAAGGCCAATCGCGTACAGGTGATGGTCGCAACCGACATCGCCGCCCGCGGTATCGACATCGACATGCTTGCCCAGGTCATCAACTTCGACCTGCCAAATGTCTCCGAAGATTACGTGCACCGTATTGGCCGCACCGGCCGCGCCGGCGCCACCGGTCAGGCCGTGTCACTGGTTAGCCCGGAAGAAAAATCACTGCTTCGTGACATCGAACGTCTGATCAAGCGCAAGATTGACCCGATGGACCTGCCCGACTTCTCCCGCCCTGAACGCAGAGAACCCACGGCAGAAGAAGCACAGGAAAAATCAGCACGCTCAGAAAGTCCTTACAATAAAAACAGAAATAGTCAGCGTCGTCGCCCCGGCAACAAGCCAGCAGCAAAGCGCAATGGCGACAATAACAAACAGGGCAAACCGCAAAGCAATCGCAACGCATCAGCAGCTAATGATTCAAACAATGGCAACCAGGAAGCCAAGCCGAAGAGACGTCGTCGTTCCAGGAACCGAAAACGCAGTACTGAAGGCAGCAACTCCCGCCAGGAATCCGGCAACAGGAGTCAGGAGTCAGGCAATAACGGCCAGGGCGATAAATCCGTGGGCTCGATGATCAAGAAGTTTTTTGGTGGGAAGAAGGTTGCCTAGTGTTTAGGTAAGTTGTTCTTTCTAAAAAAAGCCCGGCTACTTTTAGCCGGGCTTTTTGTCTCAATAAAACAATCTATTTAAAAGACCAACTGGTTCGAAGCCAGTTGCTCTTTTTCTTAAAACTATTGTGCCTTAACTATATTATTCACACTTTCACGTGACTATTAAACCACCCCACCATTCTCTCCCACGCATCCTCAGCCGCCGCCGCGTTATACCGCTCCGGCGTCGCATCATTGAAGAAGCCATGCACGGCCCCTTCATAGATATGCCCTTCATAGGTCACTCCGGCATTCTGTAGAGCTTCCTCATACGCCGGCCAGGCATTGACCAGGCGGGTGTCCTCGGCCCCGTGCATCACCATGATGGCCGCGCTGATGTTGCCGACCTGGTCCAGCGGCGCACCACCGCCATAAAAGGGTACTGCTGCTGCAAGATCGTTCCCCATGCGAACAGCAAGCTGGTTGGAGACGCTGCCGCCGTAACAGAAACCGGTCACTCCGATCTTTCCAGTGCAGTCGTCGCGATTTTTCAGCCAGTAGGCGGCGGCCACAATATCTTCAAAACGCTTGTCACCGTCCAGTTCACGAAACAGCTGCCCGCCCTGGTAGTCGTCGCCGGGATAACCGCCCACTGAAGTCAGTACATCCGGCGCAAAGGCCATGAAGTTCTGCAGTGCCAGGCGGCGTGCGATATCTTCGGTGTGGGGATTGAGGCCACGGTTTTCATGGACCACGACAATGCCGGGTAATTTCGCGGATTCAGCTGTGCGACTGTCCGCACTGAAAGGACGTACGAGATAGCCGCGGATATGGCCATGCCCTTCCGGGGACGGCACGGTGACATAGTCGGCACGTATACGTTCGTCGTCACGGGCAATCTGCTGACCCATGGCGTAGTCGGGCATCAGGGCATCAGCAATGGCGCTGGCAGTAAGTCCGGCTACAGCATATTTTTTCAAGCCATTGAGGAAAGCACGGCGGTCAATGTGACCATGAATAAATTCGTCGTATAGCTCGACGGCTTCCCTTGGAACGGTTCTTCTTTCTTTCTCTGACATAACCCCCTCCTGATATTTTTATTGATCTATTTTTACTGGTCTATGAACCGGCGAGCAAAATCCAGATCACACTCGATCGGGTCGAAGCCAAGTTCCGGGCGATACTCTGACTGCACAGCATCCGTATAAGGTGCGGACAGGTACTCCGGATCCGCAAGCACGAAGCTGTAGGTCAGACTTCTGCCGTCTGGGTTCACCTGGAAACGTTCGACGAGATGTTTCTGCGGCCCTGACGGTACCCCACGGGCATTGCCGATGCGGTGATCCGAGAACTTCGCCGTATCCACCACCAGCACCTCGCCTTCCCACCAGCCAATGGAATGCCCCTGGTAGGAATAGTCTGCGCCGTCATGGGAATCCTGATCCATATGCACGAGCCGGTCGACGGTATCGTATTCCGTGCGGATGGACACAACCTCATCACCCACTTCTATCTTCTGCACGCCGGGAAACGCCATGAGCCACGGCGAGGTGCGGGCGCCGCATTCGTTCTGCGGGTTCATGCTCAGGTCATCGTACGCCGCCACGGCATCACGCGCCTTGGTCGTCAGGGACCAGTTGTCCAGATTGTTGAAACGTCTTGCCTCCGTCAGGCTGTATACATACCAGGTCCCGTTCAGGCTTTCGGCCCTGGGTGCGTCTTGCCCATCGCCTTCGATACCAACCGCTTCCAGATCACTGTTGACCAGGGTGATGCCGCCCTTTTGGATCGTGACAACCTCGGCGGTGGTCCTGCCAGCAAAACGCACCGGATGTCCCTCGACGATGACCCGATCCCCAACAGCAAGCATATCCTTGGTCCAGCCCAGTCCCCGCATCATGGTCGTGGTACCTGATTCAAAGGCCCAGACGACAGCTTCCCGTGAATCGGACTCGGTTTCCACAAAGACATGGACGTGGGGATTGCCCCATTCGTAGCGAGTGACCGTGCCCTCGATGGTGACGGTGCGTTGCTGGTCGAAGATGGAACGACTGTGATGCGCCAACGCCGAATGCGTGAGGAGCAAAAACAGCGGGATAAGGCTGAAAGTTTTAAGCATGTTAGGCATCAGTTCCTCTTTTTTGCCGGACATCGTCGCTTCGCTGCTCTTCCGGCCTACGACTCGTACCTCGTAACTCATATCTTATTCCTCTTCCAACGCCTGCTCTGCGAGTGAAACGATATAAGCCCTCAACGCTTTAGTATCGTCACCGTCCACATACTCGGAGAAAGATGCCATGCCATTCGCAGAAAGCTGTCCGCCCAGAACAATATTGTCGAACAGGGCCTGGCTGTGCAGTGCCGGTGTTCTTCTCAGGTCCGGGAAGCTGGAACGTCCCCTGCCAACACCGTGGGCATGGCAGGTGGCGCAGTTGGCTTCAAAGACTCGGCCACCCTGGCTGATCACATCCGCGGAGGCAAACTGCTCCGGTGGTGCGATGGGACGCTGGGTGAATGCCGGCAACTCGGGAATGGTTTCTTCACCGCCAAGTTTGAAGGTCAGCAGGCGTGCGCCGTTGGGCGCGTAGTAGCCACCCTGCACCGGCCCACCCACGGCAATGGCTATGTATTGTTCGCCATCCTCGAGATAGGAAATGGCACCCGGGAAGACAGCAGTCTTGGTATCAAAAGACCAGAGCCGTTCTCCATCCGAAGCACGATAGGCCACGAATTCCTGGTTGGGCAGATTGCCGTTGAACACAACATTGCCGGCAGTGGCCAGGGCACCACCGATGACCTGCACACCACCCCTTGGGTTGGTGAGTTCTTCACCGCGCCAGACTTCACGCTGGTTGACGGGATCCCAGGCGACCAGCCTGCCGGTAAAACTCTGCCGCGCATTGGGATTTTCCTCGAGATGTTCGGCGCGGGCATCGAAATCCCCGACTAGAGTCCAGTGGGTTGTGGACGGGATATAGACCAGTCCGGTCTGCGGGCTGTAACTCATGGGCTGCCAGGCATGGCCGCCGGCAGGTCCCGGCACCAGGTTGTAGACTTCACCGGTCACGTTGTAACGCGCTTCGGGCACCACGAAGGGTCTTCCCGTTTCTTTATTAATACCGGTTGCCCAGTTCACCTCGGTGTAATTCTCACCGTTGAGGAATTCACCCGTGGCGGCATCGAGCACATAAAAGAAGCCGTTCTTGGAGGCCTGCGTCACCACATGGCGCATCTGCCCGTCCACTTCCATATCCATCACCATCAACTGCTGCCCGGTATCGTAATCCCAGGTTTCCCAGGGCGTTTCCTGGTAATGCCAGGCATAGGTGCCGTCATCGGCATTCACCGCGACAATGGATGAAAGAAAGAGGTTGTCGCCCTGCCCTGCATCACGGTCCACCGCATCCCAGGGGGCGCCGTTGCCGGTACCGAAAATCACGAGATCAGTTTGTGGATCGTAGGTAATGGCATCCCAGACGGTGCCGCCGGGCCCCTTGTCCCACCAGCCTTCCTCGATCCAGGTGTCAGCGATCATGACCTGGGTGTCGTCTTCAAAACCATCGGCGGGATTACCCGGTACAGTAAAGAAGCGCCACAGGCGTTCACCAGTATTCACATCATAGGCATCGATATGCCCGCGCACATCAAACTCGCCACCGGCAGATCCGATAAAGACTTTACCATCGGCCACGCGTGGCGCGCCTGTAATAGAGTAGCGCCCTTCCGGAGTTGCCTTGATCGACCAGATCGGCTCGCCGGTGCCGGCATCCAGGGCAATCAGTCGACCATCCAGGGTGCCGAAAATGATCTTGCCTTCCCAGGCCGCAGCGCCGCGGTTATCAAAACCACAGCAGACATTGATATTCCATTCGCCGGGAACTTCCGGATCGTACAACCACAACTGCTCGCCCGTGGCACCATCCACTGCCATGACACGGCTCCACGGCAGGGTCAGGTATAGGACCCCATCAATGGCCAGCGGCGTGGATTCCACGTTCTGGTTGGTGGGCAACTCTAGCGACCAGGCTAGACCGAGCTGATCGATATTCTCATCGTTGATCTGATCAAGAGGGCTGAAACGCTGCTCCTGGTAGGTGCGGCCATAGGTAAGCCAGTTGCCGATATCGGCATTGGCGTTAAGCAGGCGTTGCTGGTCAACGGCGGCAGGCTGAGCCTGAGAAAATACAGGCAGTAATAAAAGCAGCGCAAAAAGTGTTCTTGAATGTGTCATGCGACCCCCTCTGGATGACAGGTTTAATTCTTCAGGACTGCCAAGCATAAACGGGGGATGACGGATGCGTCTACCTTGGGTATTTCCAGGCAAATTCCTGATTCCGGACTATGCTGTTTATGACAGGATGGTCAGGATGAATTGGCAAGAAAACTGTAAACTCCGTCATATGCGCATTATAATGCGCATTCATAAATCAATCCTGTGCAGGCAAAACATGACCACTATCTATGACATGAATGCACCGAAAAAACCCACAAACCTCAGTATCAATAGCGACCTGCTGGCAAAGTCCCGCGCCATGAACATTAATCTTTCAGCCACACTTGAAGAGGCCCTGATGTCAGAACTCGCCAGGGCTGAAGGGGAAAACTGGGCGAAGGAAAACAAGGCAGCGATCAAGGCCTACAACAAATTTGTAGAGGAACATGGTTGTGTTGGGGATGATTTCCGGGAACTCTGATGGCCCAGTTTGATGTTTATAAAAATTCAGGCAGAAATACCAGCAAACGGTTTCCTTTTCTGGTGGATATCCAAAATAATTTTCTGGCAAACCTGGCAACCCGTATCGTCATTCCTCTGGGAATTGCTGCAGTACTGGATCGCAATACCATGAGAAAACTTGCCCCCATCATCAGCTACCAGGGGAATGAGCTGTTCTTAATGACGAACCAGATTTTTACAATTCAAGCCAAGCACCTGGATGATCCAATTGGATCCCTTTCAGACAGTCGGCAATTAATCCTGAATGCTCTCGACTTTGCGATAGCCGGGTATTGATTCGTTAAATGACGGGGCTTCGAGCTTCTTCCGAAATATAGTTTTTGTTATTCAGAATGCAGCGCGATGTGATTGCCTTCGCTGTCGGTGATCATGGCTCGCAAACCAAAATCTCCGATGGCATGCGGCGGCTGTTCTACCTTGCCGCCATACTGCTCCACCATGTCCACCGCTTCCTGCAAACGACCATTGGCATTCAGATACACCATCGGTCCCATGCCTCCTGAGGGCGGAGTGTCGCTTTTAAACAAGCAACCGGCAATTTCATCCCCTTCATGGGCAAATACAGCAACGCCGGGAAACTCTTCTTCCATTTCTATAGCCAGCACATTGCTGTAAAAAGCCTTGGCCCGTTCAAGATCAGTGACGGGAATATCCAGCCAGACGATTTTATGCGCCATGACATTTTCCTTTTGTTTATATTAGATCAGTCCAACGAACCAGAGTCCGCACACCATTGCAAAAGACGCCAATCCCCCGACCAGCGTGGCACCACCATAACTGAATACGGCATCGGCTACTGACAGCTTTGTCAGTGATGTGCATATCCAGAAATAACTTGAATTCACATACTTGATAATCACGGAGCCACTTGCGCCCGAGAGCATGGCCGCTTCGGGCGATAAACTGAGCATGCCGAGCATGGGTGCAGACAATGAGGCCGCTGTAATTACGCCGACAGTGGTGGAACCGGTAATCATGTTACCGATGATGCCCAGCACGAAAGGCAGCAAAATGGCGGGCAATCCATAGCCTGTAAACACCATGGCAATGGCTTCCACTGCCGGCGTGCCTCGTAGAATAGCGCTCAGACTGCCGCCGAGTCCGGTCACAACAAGAATCATGGCTGATGTCTTGAGCCCGTCCTCCACCCATTTATCCCTTGCCGCTTCCCTGGCATCCGCGCTGGTAATGTTGCGATAGGCCAGCCAGACACCGATAGACAGGGCAACCACCGGCCAGCCCAGGTAACCAAATATAGTGCGCAGTAGGGAGCCTTCTTCCAGGGTCAGTGTAACCACGCTCTGCATGCCAATGAGTATGATGGGGATCACAATGGGCATATAGGAGCTGAGGGTTGAAGGTAGTGTAGCGCTCGACACGACACTGGAATCCTGTCCAAATTTTTCAATGGCAATGTTGTCGAATTCACTGGATGCCTGCGTCTTGATTCTTGGCCCGGCCACATACACGCCCCAGGCCCAGCAACTCAGGGACCCGAACAGGCAGGCAATGGTTCCGTAAATGATAGTCTTGCCGATGTCAGCCCCGACAAGTGCCGCAGCGGCCAGCGGACCTGGCGTGGGCGGCACGATGGCATGGGTCAACTGCAAGGCACCCACAAGTCCGGTAGACATGGCGGCAATACTAAGGTTCATCGCTCGCGCAGAGGAATGCACCAGGGGATTGAGAATGACATAGGCCACGTCGGAGAATATGGCGATACCGATGATAAACCCCGTCAGGGTCAGCGCCAGGGGCATGCGTTTTGATCCCACCAGGTTGACCATCGAACGTGTGATTACCTGAATAGCACCGGTATGTTTCAGGGCTTCGGCAATGATGGAACCCAGTACGATGACCACACCGATACCTCCCAGTGTGTTGCCGAAACCCGTTTCAAAGGCCTTAATGAAATTATTTTGCTGCACACCCGGCAAGATACCGAACAGCATGATAGGAATCAGCAGGGCAAAAAAGACATGCCACTTCCAGCGTGCGATCAGGAACAGGAGCAGGAAGATCACTACGACAAATCCGCTCAGCGAAATAAATGCACTGGTGTTGACCGCAGTGGATGGGTCCAAGAAAAACTCCTTCAAAATAATTGGGGTCAGAGCCTTTTAATCAATCCTGTTCAGAATTATTTTTCAGCACTATGACAATCAAAAGATCTGACCCCGGTTTGCTCTGTTACCCCTTATCCTTGATCTTTTGAGCTACTTGGCCCTTCCCCTATATCCCTGCGCAATAGTGTCGATAGCCACAATGGCATTTCGTGCCGCTTGTGTTCCCCAGGTACCATAAAAGACGATACCGTAAAGTGTACGTCTGTCTTCACCGCCAAAAAATACGCCATGCATGCCACGGGGTCCGGGAATAGAACCAAGAAATTCACCACTGGGACTGAAGACATCGGCAGACTGGCCAGTTGCCACATAAAGCCGACCCTTCTGGTCCACGGCGGAGCCGTCTCCCCCGGTTCCTCCCTGTAACATCCCAAAGGTACGCTGGCTGGACAGTGAGCCGTCTGTATTCACGTCAAAAGCCACCACTTCAGCACCGTTGGTGGCGTATAGAACTGTTTCATCCGGACTGAGAATGATGCCGTTAGCTGCGGGTACTTCCCCGTATTTGGCAACGTTGCCGTCTGCATCGGTATAAAACACGCCACTGCCTGTCACTGAAAAGTACACACCGCCTTTCGAATCCGCCGCCAGGTCATTCATGACGCCGCCGACACATTCCAGGGGCTCGCCGTTGAACGTGTTTGCAAGCTGCCGACGCTCGGGTTCCAGTTGCATGATGCCGGTACCAATGCCACGCGTGGCAACAAAAAGCTCACCGTTTTTACTGCGCGAAACTGCGCCGGCGGTATTGATTTCATCGTAAATGATTTCCGCCAGTCCCGTATCAGGATCAAACTGCATGACATTACCGGCGTCGTTGTTGGCAAATATCAGCGTGCCATTTTCAGCAGCAATAGGACCGTCGGCATTATTGCCCTTCCATGACCATACGACCTGCCAGATTTTTCCTCCCTGTATCACGTCAGGAATGGAAGATGCCACCGGCAGGCTTGGCATGGGCGGTGTGCTGTTGTCCACAGCACCGCTACCAAAACCAAATGGCGCAGGTGATTCACTGCACCGGGCAATCACATCCTGGAAGCGATCATCCTGCCAGGCCTGCAGATTACTGCCGCGATCAAATGAAGATGCCGGCTGTTGCGCCGATACTGCTACTGCCATACCCGCCATTAATAACGTTGTGATAAATTTGATTGTCATCCCGCTCACCTTGTCTGTTGCTTTACTCGTCACTCAAATATTCAAGCGCTGCCTGCACACCACCTTTTGTATGAGGTACACCGGCAATTCCAAGCCCCATCTCAACTCCACTGAGTGTGCCAGCCAGCATCAGGTCATTAAAATCACCTATATGTCCGATACGAAATACCTTCCCCGCCATCTTGCCCAGACCTGTGCCCAGGGACATGTTGAAACGCTCCAGTATGACTCCCCGCAGGGCATCGGCATCATATCCTGCCGGCATTAATACTGCCGTGGTGGAGTTTGAAAATTCGTCGGGATTCAGACACAGGTTTTCAAGCTCCCAGGCCTGTACTGCAATTTGCGTTGCCCGTGCCAGGCGGACATGGCGTGTCAGCACGTTATCGAATCCCTCTTCTTCAAGCATGGACAAAGCTTCATCCAGGCCATATAGGAGATTGGTGGAAGGCGTGTAGGGAAAATAACCACGGGCATTGTTGGCCAGCATTTCATCCCAGCGCCAATAGGAGTGATTCGCCCTGGTATTAGCGGCTGCTTCCAATGCGCGGTCACTGATTGCGTTGAAACTTAATCCTGGCGGCAGCATCAGCCCTTTCTGGGAGGCACTGACTGTGACATCCACTTGCCAGTCATCGTGACGGTAATCGGAACAGGCCAGCGATGACACCGCATCCACCATAAACAAAGCCGGATGTCCCACTTTATCCATGGCTTCACGTATTCCCTGGATATTACTGTTGATTCCTGTTGAGGTTTCAGTGTGTACCGCAAGCATGGCCTTGATACTGGCACCTGCATCTTGTGACAGTTTTTCTTCTACCACCTCGGGTGCAATACCGTGACGCCAGTCACCGGGCACAAAGTCCACAACAAGACCCAGCTTTTCCGCGACGTTCTTCCACAGGGTCGCGAAATGACCCGTCTCAAACGCCAGCACCTTATCGCCAGGCGAAAGCGTATTGAGCAGCGCCGCTTCCCAGCCTCCCGTGCCGGAAGCCGGATAGATAATCACCGGTGAAGTCGTTCTGAAAACCGCAGCCAGCTTTGCCATGACCCGATTCGTGAGTCGAGGAAAATCCGGCCCACGGTGATCAATGACCGGCTGTGCCATGGCACGCAGTATCCGATCGGGCGTGTTGGAGGGACCGGGAATCTGCAGGTAATGACGACCGGGTTGATAAGTAGTTCCAGACATAATCTATTTCAGGTTCGAATAGTCGGTGTTTCCCAGGTAAAACACTTCGGGACGCTGCAGAGGCACGTTGTATTTCAGACGCAGGGCTTCCCACGCGGGGTCTGCCGCAAAATCAGCCCAGACCTGGGCGCGGTGTTCGAGGTCACGGTAGGCCAGCATCCAGACCAGAGTGTTGGGACGGGCAAGGTCCTGCCAGACACCAATCACTTCGGCCCCATGGTTTTCAAAGATCGCAACCTCCTCTTCACGGAAGCGCTGATGCAGTTCTTCGATGCCACCATTGAATTCCCCTTCGTTCACGCGTGCCGGATCAACCGTATACATGCGCAGCTCAAAACAGCGAGCATTGGCATCCACGTGCACCGCATACTCACTATCGAGCTGGCTGGCGGGGCCGCATGACGGCAGGTTCGGCTGCGCCTGAAGCTGGGTGGGCAGCATGAATAACATGGCAACGCCGGTGATCATGAATTTCAGTTTCGTCATAATGTGTACTCCGTAAACAGTTCTGTGAATTATTCAATGTAGGAATTTTCTGCGACAACAGTTGTTAGCTGGCAGTAATGCCAGGGCTCATCTGCTGGTGACCAGCTGCCTTCAGTGTGGGCTTCGCAGCTTTGCGGAATGGCCAGTGGAAATTCTTCCAGCGGATCCTCAAGCAGGTTGTAAAACTCACAGGCCTCCGGATTCACCCCGCCAACGCAGACAATCTTGTGACTCCCATTGCGTGCACCCAGGTGCAATGTGCCGCCGGTCATCAGGTTAGAGGTTTCTGTAAGCAGGTAACCCTCGTTGGGATCACGCACTGCACTGGCTTCATTCCTGATAATTGGGGCAACAGACACTGCATCCACTTGCACTGTTCCCGTGCCTTCGGCGTTGGATACTTCATCGGGTGATTCCAGACCTGCCAGTTCCAGCGCCGTTGGAAACACATCCGCGGAATGACTGAACTCCTCGCTGATACTGCTGGGCGTGACACCGGGTCCTTTTACAATCATCGGTACGCGCACGCCGCTTTCATAGGCTGTGCCCTTGCCGCGACCGGTGCGGGTCAGGTACATGTTGTCGATGAAATCGAGATTGGGTCGCCCGTACATGGGCGTGCCGTTGTCACCGATATAAATGATGTAGGTATTCGGATCCAGATCATCCACCGCTTCAAAGAGTTTGCCGACCACCGTGTCGAGCGCGTTGGTCATGGCGCGCATCTGGACTTCACCGACACAGCTGCCGAAATCCTGTGTGCCGTAGACGGCTCCGCAGGCATCGAGCTCAGCCTGTGTTTCGGTATTGAGTGTATCCCTGTCAGGTACAGCCATCTGGGTGGGTGTGGACAGGCGCGTGGCATGGGACAGGTTGAAGGCTACCCAGGCAAACCATGGCTTGTCGGGATCAGCGGTTTCATTGCCTTCAATCCATTCGATGGTGTCCGCAATCTTGACGACAGGCGCAAATGTCGTGGGCGCGATGCCGGGCAATGCTTTTACGGGCGCCTCTTCGGTGCGCCACTGGTCTTCCGGCGTACTGTCATCCTGGATTTCGTAGTCATATTCCCAGAATGTCCCGAGCGCTGCGTGCATGTTGCCCTTGAACAGATCGAAGCCGGCCTGCTTTGGTTTCATGCCCGGGTAGCTCACATCTTCTCCGGGTAACCCCGCCATATGCCACTTGCCGAAAACGGCGGTGGAATAATTGCCGTGCTCCTTCAGCATCTGCACAAAGGATGTGTGGTTAGTGGAAAGCGGGTCAGCATAGGTAAATACGTTGGTCGCTGAGTAGAGCCCGGTGAGAATGGAAGCACGTGTGGGCGAGCAGAAAGGATGCGCCCAGACATTGGTAAAGAGCATACCTTCACTGGCAAACTGATCCAGCATGGGTGTGGAGGCCGGATTGCCGTCGATATTCATATAGTCCGGGTGATTGAGACCTCCGGGGCCATACTGCGCCACCAGGCTGTCTATCATGCCGGGCTGTATACCGGTAGTAACATCCACACCCACATCATCGGAAATTATCAGCAGAATATTGGGTGCCACTGTGCTTTTTGCAACGACAGACGTTGCATCTGCAACCTCTTCCTGGCCGGAACAGGCCGCCAGCAGTAATGACGCAGCTGCCAGTAAAGCGTGTATCCCCCTCATACCAAGTCCCTCTTTTATTGATGTTGTATTTGGCAGGCAGTCGAGTATATGAAGCCGAACCAACATTATCCAGTGGCAGGCCTCCTGGATTAATGCATGACTGGAGACATACTTATATACTCGGTTTGGAATCGCCAGGAGGATTACCCCATGCTTCGACCTATCGCCCTTTCAATTGTCCAATCAATCGCCCTCTCAATCGCCCTGTTTGTTAGCACCACATCATTGGCCCAGCCGGAAGGTGCACCCAACCAGAATCCGGAGCAAAACTTCAGCCGCGATGGCAACTGGGGCAACCCCGAGGATGGCAAATGGAACGGTAACACTTCCTGGGTCGCGGCTGATGGTGAAGGACAGATCTACGTCCTCGTACGCAGTACCCCTTTTGTTCGTATCTATGACCGGGATGGCAATTTCATTCGTGCCTGGGATGGTGAAGGTGAAATCGCCAATCCACACAGCATCACGATCGATAACGATGGTAATGCCTGGATCACCGAGACTTACAGCCACCTTGTAATCAAGTTTGATAACGACGGCCGGCATCTCATGACCCTGGGTCAGCGCGACATGCCCGGTGACAACGATGATGAAAACCGTTTCAACCAGCCCAATCATGTCTTCATCCATGACAACGGCGATATTTATGTCTCGGACGGGTATGTGAATTCCCGCATTGTACATTTCAATGCACAAGGTGAATTCATTCGGATCATCGGCGGGACCGGCGGCTCCAGGGAGGGTGAATTCCAGGCCGTACATGGGGTGGCGGTTGATGATCGAGGGCGCATCATCACCAACGACAGTGAAAACTTTCGCGTGAATGTCTTTAACGCTGATGGTTCTTTCGCGGAAAGCTGGCCCTATGTCTCACGCGGCGGGATCGAAATTGTTGGCGACAGAATCTATGTCAGCGATGTCAACCAGGGTGAAGTGAATATCCTGAACATGGAAGGTGAAAGGATCGATACCGCTTACGCACCTCGCGCGCACGGCTTGGCAGTTGATGCAGACGGGACGATCTATACGTCGGGGGCGTCCAGGCAGACGGTGTGGAAGTTGACGCCGAAAGAATAGGAGCAAGGAGCAAGGAGCAAGGAGCAAGGAGCAAGGAGCAAGGAGCAAGGAGCAAGGAGCAAGGAGCAAGGAGCAAGGAGCAAGGAGCAAGGAGCAAGGAGCAAGGAGCAAGGACAGAATAATTTTGCTCGTTATTCTGTCAAACTTAAATTACCAGATTATTGTAAAAATATTGACCTTTAAACCCGTGTGAGTCAAACCTCTTGTTCCTTGAGCATCCTGGCATAACCGCGAGCGACCTTGCTCCTATCATTCCATAAGCGCCAGTAATTCTTCCGTGTTCTTTTGCATTAAAGAGATATCCCCCCTGGACTCCACGTTAAGACGAATGACAGGCTCCGTATTGGACATACGCAGGTTGAAACGCCAGTCATCGAAGCTCACGCTCACACCATCGGTGTAATCAATATCCACAGCATCGGCTTTATAATGCTGTAAGACTTTATCGATAACAGCTTTTGCATCTGCCACTTCCCGGTTGATTTCGCCACTGGCCGGGAATTTCTCGATGCACTCCTCCACTAGCTGCGACAGGGGCTTGCCGGTTTCACACATGATTTCCAGTACCAGCAGCCAGGGCACCATACCACTGTCGCAGTAATAAAAATCACGGAAATAATGGTGCGCACTCATCTCACCACCGTAGATGGCATCCACTTCACGCATCTTTTCTTTGATAAAGGCGTGGCCGGATTTGCTTTGTACTGATTCCCCACCATTTTCTTGGACCACGGCTTCAGTATTCCAAACCAGGCGCGGGTCGTGAATGATCTTGCTGCCGGGATTTTTTTTCAGAAAAGCTTCGGCAAGCAAACCGACAATATAATAGCCCTCGATAAAACCGCCTTTTTCATCAAAGAAAAAACAGCGGTCGAAGTCACCGTCCCAGGCAATTGCAACGTCAGCACCTGACGCCAGTAACTTGTCTATGGTCGGCTGGCGGTTTTCAGGCAGAAGCGGATTGGGAATACCGTTTGGAAAGTTTCCGTCCGGCTCATGAAACATGTGAATAAATTCAAAAGGCAGGTACTCTTCCAGTAATTCAACTACGGGACCAGCACCGCCGTTGCCCGGATTGCTCAATACTTTCAGCGGCTTCAACTTGGCTATATCCACGTAGGACAACAGATGCTGTATGTATTCCTTCTTTACATCTACTGATGTGTGCGCGCCCTTTTTCTCAGCCATATCGAATTCATTTTTTTCGGCAAGCCTGCGAATATCTTCAAGGCCCGTATCGGCACTGATGGGTTTTGAATTTTCACGTACAAACTTGATGCCGTTGTAATCCTTGGGATTGTGACTCGCCGTAACCACGATGCCACCGTCCACGTTCAGAAAGCTCGTGGCAAAATAAATTTCCTCAGTGCCACACTGGCCAATGTTCTGCACATCCACACCGGAATCATTGAGTCCTCGAATCAATGCCGCACACAGGGATTGTGAACTCAGGCGAATGTCGTAGCCCACCACCACTTCCTTTGGTTTGATAAATGCGGCGTAGCCCTGCCCGATACGGTAGGCAATTTCTTCGTTTAGCTGATCGGGAATGCGCCCACGTACGTCGTAGGCTTTGAAACAGGTGATTTCCTGCAAGACGAATTTTCCTTATTCTGGTTTAGTAGAGATTGTTTTCGTAATAATAACCGCTGGCTTCCATGAAACCAGGCACCGAACCGCAATCGAATCGACGGCCCCTGAACTTATACCCCAGCACTCCCTTCCCCTTGGTTGCCTGGGTGAGAAGCGCATCGGTAATCTGCACCTCGTTATTTCTGCCTGGCGGTGTCTCACGAATGATGTCAAAAATATCCGGTGTAAGAATGTAGCGACCGATGATCGCCAGGTTGGTAGGGGCATCTTCTGGTGCCGGCTTTTCCACCATATTGGTAATCCTGATCAGGCCTTCTTCGATTTCCTCACCATCAATAACACCGTACTTTTGAGTTTCATCTTTTGGTACTTCTTCGACAGCAACGATGCTGCACTGATGCTTCTTATACAGCTCCACCATCTGCGAGAGCACACCCTGTTCCGGTGAATAACAAAGATCATCAGCCAGGTGAACAGCAAAGGGCTGATCGCCGATAAGCGTTTCACCGGTAAGAATGGCATGACCAAGACCAAGCATTTCCACCTGGCGGGTATAGGAAAAGGAACAGGTATTAATGATGCTGCGAATCTCCCCAAGCAACTCTTCCTTGTCGCTGCCGGCAATCTGGTGCTCAAGCTCGTAGTTAATATCGAAATGGTCTTCCAGTGCCCGCTTACCACGTCCGGTAATGAAGGCCATACCAGTCATTCCTGCTTCCATCGCTTCTTCCACGCCGTACTGGATCAACGGCTTGTTGACGATGGGCATCATCTCTTTCGGCATGGACTTGGTGGTCGGCAAAAAACGGGTGCCGTAACCGGCAGCGGGGAAGAGGCACTTTTTGATCGGGGATTCGGGCATGAAAAACTTCCTGGTTCTTGGTTAAAGTTTATTTGTTATAGGTCCGAGGTACTAGGTACGAGTTGTTAAAAGCAATCGCTCAAACGCACTTCTAGTATCTCGTATCTCGTATCTCGTCACTTGTGTTAAGTCTGCGTCCTGCCATAAATATCATCAAACCGGACGATATCATCTTCGCCCAGGTATTCCCCGCACTGTACTTCAATAAGTACCAGTTCCTCGTCACCCTGGTTTTCAAGGCGATGCTTGGTTTCAGCAGGAATATAGGTTGATTCATTTTCCTTGAGGTGCAATTCCCTGTCACCGTTTGTGACCAGTGCAGTTCCCTGCACCACAACCCAGTGCTCGGAACGGTGATGATGCATTTGCAGAGACAGGGATTCGCCAGGATTTACGGTAATGCGTTTGACCTGGAAACCCAGTCCATCAGCCAGGCTTTCGTAGGAACCCCATGGCCGATACACACGTACGTGGGCATCCGCTTCATGACGGCCTGACTGCTTTATCCTGTCCACGATAAGTTTCACTTCCTGGACGCGATTCTTATCAGACACCAGTACCACGTCAGGGGTTTCAACAACCACCGTGTCATCCATGCCAATGATTGAGACTAAACGTGACTCAGCATGAATATACGAATTCTTCACATCGTTGAGCATCACATCACCACGGGTAACATTGCCCTGCTCATCACCTTCACTGTGCTCCCAAAGCGCTGACCAGGCACCCAGGTCATTCCAGTTGGCATCCAGCGGAACAACCACGCCATCAGCAGTTTTTTCCATCACGGCATAGTCGATGGAATCAGAAGGACAGCGCTTGAACACTTCCTCTGGTATGCGTTTGAAATCAAGATCATCCTTACACGCTGTCCAGGCCTCACTGCACACCTGCAGAATTTCAGGGGCATTGGTTTCAAGTGCCTTGAGATAAGTGTCGGCTGTGAACATGAACATACCGCTGTTCCAGTAGTACTCGCCGCTGTCCAGGTAAGTCTGTGCAGTTTCCAGGTCAGGCTTCTCCACAAAACTGTTAATAACAAAACCCTCTGTTGTGGCTTCACCGCGTTTGATATAGCCGTAACCGGTTTCGGGTTTTGCGGGAACAATGCCGAAGGTGACAAGCTTGTTGTCCTCGGCCAATGCCGCCCCAGCTGTCACAGCCTCGTGGAATTTTTCGATATTTTCGATCAGGTGATCTGCTGCCAGTACCAGCAGCACCGGGTTTTCATCATTTTGAGCTGCCGCCAATGCTGCCAGGGCAACTGCCGGCGCCGTATTTCTGCCTTCGGGTTCAAGAATAATAGTGGCGTCGTTTTCATCACTGAGCGGATCCAGGCTGCGAATTTGTTCTGCAACCAGGAAGCGATGTTCCGCATTACACACCACGATGGGTGCACCAAGATTCTCATAATCAGCAAGGCGCAAAAGGCTCTGCTGAAACAGGGACGCTGATCCTGGCTGAAAAGAAACAAACTGTTTTGGGTACAGTTTGCGTGATACCGGCCACAAACGTGACCCTACTCCGCCAGCCATAATCACGGGAACTATCATTTTTGCTCCAGGTTAATCGGCACCTATTGGCCGAAACGAGCGATTATATCGGGTTTCCAGCAGAAACATTATGAATTTGATATATGTAAAAGTCGTTAAGACTCTTCAAGTTGATAGAGAATTATTAGGGTTTTGAGGGGCTTATCTCTATAATAGCGCCTTTTTTTGCAGGGAAGGCAGCTAAACGCTGCGAGTCACCAATGGCATCAGAGTTTTTTACACCCAAGAACAGTTACGAAAAGGATGAACTTCAGGCCTGTGGCCATGGAGACATGTTTGGCCCTGGTAATGCCAAGCTGCCCATTGACAACATGCTCATGTTTGACCGCATCCTGGAAATCACATCTGACGGCGGTTCTGATGGCAAAGGCCATATTGTTGCCGAACTCGATATCAACCCTGATCTGTGGTTTTTCGATTGCCATTTCAAGGGAGATCCGGTGATGCCGGGTTGTCTTGGCCTGGATGCCATGTGGCAGCTTGTCGGTTTTTATCTTGGCTGGCGCGGCAATCCCGGCAAGGGTCGTGCACTGGGCTGTGGCGAAGTGAAATTTACCGGCGAAATTCTTCCTGAAAGCAAAAAAGTGGTCTACGAACTGGACATCAAACGCCTGATTGAACGCAAGCTCATAATGGGCATTGCCGATGGCAAGGTTTCAGTTGATGGCAAGGTCATTTATACTGCTAAAGCCTTGAAAGTAGGCCTGTTCAAGCCGGATGAGAAACTGGGCTGATTATCCAGATATCAGGAATTACCCGGTTTAACCGCGTTAAAATCATCCAGATAATTATTACAACGGGCGACCAAATCCAGCGAGGGGCATCAATATGCGACGAGCAGTCGTAACAGGTATGGGCATTGTTTCCTGCCTGGGTTTTAACAAGCAAAGCGTTCTGGGATCACTGCGCGAAACTCGCAGCGGTATTGTGCACCGACCCGTGTATGAAGAAATGGGTATGCGCAGTCATGTTGCCGGTGCGGTTGACATGGATTTTTCAGAACACATCGACCGCAAGGCGCTGCGCTTCATGGGTGATGCCGCCGCGTACGGTTATGTCGCCATGCAGCAGGCCATCGACGATGCCGGTCTCGAGGAAAGTGATGTCTCCAATATCCGCTCTGGCATCATCATGGGCGCTGGTGGTTCATCCACCGAAGACATGGTTGAAACAGCAGATATCCTGAGGGAAAAAGGGCTGAAACGTGTAGGCCCCTATCGTGTCACCCGCACCATGGGTAGTACTGTATCTGCCTGCCTGGCTACCCCCTTCAAGATCAAGGGTGTGAACTATTCCATTTCATCTGCCTGCTCTACCAGTGCCCACTGTATTGGAAACGCCCTGGAGCTTATCCAACTGGGTAAGCAGGACATTCTATTCGCAGGGGGCGGTGAAGCAGAACATTGGTCACTGAGCTGCATGTTCGATGCCATGGGCGCACTGTCCACGAAGTACAACGATAATCCGGGCAAGGCTTCCAGGGCTTATGATGCTGACCGAGACGGATTTGTCATTGCCGGCGGCGGCGGCGTGCTGGTCATCGAAGAGCTGGAACATGCGAAAGCCCGGGGTGCAAAAATTTATGCCGAGGTCACTGGCTACGGAGCAACATCCGACGGCTACGACATGGTCGCCCCTTCCGGCGAAGGTGCAGTCCGCTGCATGCAGATGGCCATGGAAACTGCCAACCGTGATATTGATTACATCAATGCCCATGGCACCAGCACCCCTGTTGGTGACATCAAGGAAATGGCAGCCGTGAAAGAAATGTTCGGTGAAAATATCCCGGCGATCAATTCAACCAAGTCATTATCCGGTCATTCACTGGGCGCGGCGGGTGTACAGGAAGCGATCTACAGCCTGCTGATGATGGAAAACAATTTCATCTGTGAATCCGCCAACATCGAAAACCTGGATCCTGAAGTTGAAGGCGTACCTATTGTTCGTGAACGCCAGGATGACGTTACACTCAATGCCATCATGTCCAACAGCTTTGGCTTCGGTGGTACCAATGCGACACTGGTATTTGAACGTTTCGAGGAATAAAACCTGCCAGGCCGGGGTCATATATAGTATGAAACCCGTCCATGTGCTGTATTTCTTTCTGCTTTCCTTCCTGCCGTTTTCTGCAACTGCCCAGAACAACGACCTCGGAAATCCCTTTGGTAATCCAGGTGTTGGCACTGCATTAATTCGCAGCAGCGTGATGCCTGCCGATGAAGCCTTTGCTCTGAGTACATTTATAGAAGCACCGGACACCGTGGTCCTGCTCTGGGAAATAGAAGAAGGGTATTACCTCTACAAGAAAAGTATCCAGATCGAAGATGCCGAAGGCAGGTTGATTGCGATTGAAAACTTTCCCGAAAGCGAGTCTGTTACCGATGAATTCTTTGGTGAATCCGATGTGTATTTCTCACGCCTGCTGATTCGCCTGCCGCAGTCTGCCATGACGGGAATGGCCCCCTACACAGTCTATTACCAGGGTTGTGCCAAGGATCGTTACTGCTATCCAACGCAGGAACAACCGCTAATGCTGGATTAATCGGGTTAAAACCTGCTTTTCTACTGATTCTCCAATAAACACGCCATAAAACTGCAAAAAACCTCTGAAAATGACTGATTTTCTTTGAGCAAGTCATTATAATTCCCCAAAATTTGTCATGATCTTGCGGGTAACTCCCCCGAAATTGCAGATAAAGCACTAAAATCTCTTATTTCAGTCTTTTTAGCGTTTTGTGCAATATGAATTCACAATATCCCTTTGTACGGTGACACAATGGCCCTTATACAGGTAATTAACGGACCTAACCTGAATCTTCTCGGGACGCGTGAGCCGGAAGTCTATGGTTCAGCAACACTGGACGATATCAACAATACACTGAGCAAACAGTGTGAAGCCGCCGGACACCAGATCCAGTTTTTCCAGAGCAATGCCGAAGCCGACATCATTCAATGTGTCCAGGATGCAAAAAAGAATGATGTTGAATTCATTCTCATCAACCCTGCAGCGTTGACTCATACCAGTGTGGCGCTAAGAGATGCGCTGTTGGGTATCGGGATTCCGTTTATAGAAATCCATATATCAAATGTACATGCACGCGAAGAATTTCGTAAGCACTCTTATCTCAGCGATATTGCTGTAGGCAGTATCGTCGGACTTGGTGCTCGCGGATATGAACTGGCACTGCAGGCTGCGCTGGCCAATGTGTGAGTTTGATCATCTTATCGTGATTAGTTTAACCAGAGTTTAATAAAAGCAAAGAGACCATCCATGGATATCAGAAAAGTTAAAAAGCTTATTGAATTACTCGAAGCTTCTGACGTCGCTGAAATTGAAATCAAGGAAGGAGAAGAGGCTGTTCGCATCAGCAGGGCCTCTACCCAGCCTGTTCAAATGGCGCCTGTCCAGGCAGCTGCGCCAGCTCCTGCGCCTGCAGCACCTGCCCCTGCCCCGGAACCAACCAGTGAGGCCCTTGCTGAAGCAGTGAATGCTGATGCCTTGAAATCACCCATGGTCGGCACCTTTTACCGATCGCCTTCTCCCAATGCTTCAGCCTTTGTGGAAGTAGGACAGCAGATTAAAGCTGGCGATGTTATTTGCATCATTGAAGCCATGAAAATGATGAACCAGATCGAAGCAGATAAAGCCGGGACAGTTGAAGCCATTCTTGTAGAAGATGGTGAGCCGGTTGAGTTTGACCAGCCGCTGATCGTCATCAGCTAATAAAACAGAAGTCTTCTAAACATGCTGAAAAAAGTATTAATAGCAAATCGCGGTGAGATTGCCCTGCGCGTCGTCAGGACCTGCAAGGAAATGGGTATCAAGACGGTGGCCGTTCACTCCACGGCAGACAAGGACCTGATGCATGTCAGGCTATCCGATGAATCTGTTTGTATCGGCCCACCCCCCTCAACGGACAGCTATCTGAATGTCCCTGCAATTATCAGTGCCATGGAGCTAACCAATGCTGATGCTGTGCATCCCGGTTATGGCTTCCTGTCTGAAAATGCAGATTTTGCCGAACAGGTGGAACAATGCGGCTTTATTTTTATAGGGCCTACTGCCAGCACGATTCGCGCCATGGGCGACAAGGTATCTGCCATTGAAGTCATGCGTAAAACCGGCGTTCCTACCGTACCGGGTTCAGATGGACCGCTCGGCGATAATGATAATGAAGTCCTTAAGTTGGCTGAAGGTATCGGCTTCCCGGTGATGATCAAGGCAGCTGCCGGTGGTGGTGGTCGCGGCATGAGCGTTGTACAAAAACCTGAAGACCTCATCAACGCTATAAAAGTCACCAAGAATGAAGCCAAGTCATTCTTTGGCAGCGATGTGGTTTATCTTGAGAAATTCCTGGGGAATCCGCGCCATGTGGAAATCCAGGTGATCGGTGATGGTAGAGGCAATGCTATTTGTCTGGGTGATCGTGACTGCTCCATGCAGCGCCGCCACCAGAAAGTCGTGGAGGAAGCCCCGGCGCCTGGCATCTCACCTGAAGCGCGCGAAAAAATTTACGAGTCATGTATCAGTGCCTGCCAGGAATTGAAATACCGTGGTGCCGGCACCCTCGAATTTCTTTACGAGGACGGCGAGTTTTTCTTCATTGAAATGAACACGCGCTTACAAGTAGAACATCCGGTTACTGAACGCGTCACCGGCATAGATATTGTCAGAGAGCAATTGCGCATAGCTGCCGGGGAAGAACTTTCTGTGAAACAGGAAGACATCGAGATAGAAGGTCACGCAATTGAATGCCGCATCAACGCCGAGCATCCTGAAACCTTTATCCCAAGTCCAGGCAAAGTAAAACTCTATCATTCCCCTGGTGGTAACGGCGTTCGCGTGGACTCCCATATCTATAGCGGCTATAAAGTGCCACCCCATTATGATTCCTTGATCGCCAAACTAATCACCTATGGCCCAAACCGTGATGTAGCTATCGGCAGAATGCAGAATGCCCTGGAAGAGATGCTGGTAGACGGTATTAACACGAATATCCCCCTTCAGGGTCGCATCATGCGTGATGCCGGCTTCAGGGAAGGCTGTAAGAATATCCATTACCTGGAAAAAATGCTGGAGAATTAATTATCCCCTGGCTCCAGGTAAAACAGCCTTGCAGTGCTGACCAGCTTGGTGATGTCGAAGCCGCCATGCTCGATGCAGGTGCTGTCTCTGTCACCTACACCGACAGTGAAGACCAGCCTCTCTACGAACCCGCCCCTGGTGAAACACCCCTGTGGGACAACGTCACATTAGTTGCCTTATTCCCGGGAGATATGTCCAGGCAAAAACTGGAATCTGACATTGCTTCCAGGCTATCTCCCTTGTCTCTTTCCTCTTGCCTCTTGTCTCTGATTGAAGACCAGGACTGGGAACGCGCGTGGATGGATGACTTCAAACCCATGGGCTTCGGTGACAACAGTCTCTGGGTGTGCCCAACCGGAATGACACCCGAAAGTCCTGGCGGTGTCATCATGAACCTGGATCCGGGCCTGGCTTTTGGTTCCGGTACTCATCCGACAACATCGCTTTGTCTTGAGTGGCTGGCTGAGAATAAACCCGAAGGACTCAGCCTGGTGGATTATGGTTGTGGATCAGGCATTCTTGGTATTGCCGCATTGCTGCTCGATGCCGACATAGTCTACGGCGTGGATAATGATCCGCAGGCACTTCTGGCAAGTCTCGATAACTGCGAAAAGAATGCCATTGCAGCAGAAAAATTCCCGCTGTTTTTACCCGGTGACTATGCCCAGGCCCTTTCATCTGGTGAAGTCACACAGGTGGATATTGTCCTGGCCAATATCCTTGCCGGCCCCCTTGTGGAACTTTCAGAATACCTGGGCGCCATGGCCAAACCGGATGGACGTATACTGCTTTCCGGCATCCTGCGCGAGCAGGCCAATGAAGTGATGTCTGCCTACAGCCGGTGGTTTGAGTTCAATGAACCGGCCATACAGGGAGACTGGATTAGACTGGATGGCCACCGAAAAAATCCCAATTAAACTGCACTGCTGAGTTAGAATAACGCATCAACGCCAGACTCGAATCGACATGCCAAACCTGCTGACCCAATGCCCTTTCTGCCAGACCTCGTTCAAGGTCAGCGACGAGCAAATGCAGGCAGCCAATGGTGTGGTCCGATGCGGATCATGCATGGAAGTCTTCCTTGCCAAGCAACATCGCATTGTCCTGAAAGACAGGGCTGGCCATGATCTCCCAGCTACCTCCATGGAATTCATCAAAGAACCTGCCCCTAAATCAGAAAGTCCTGCTGAGTACACCGACACTGAATCAGACCCCATCGAGAATTCACTGCCTTCCATGTTTGAAGAGGAAGCTGGGGAAGACACTTTACCGGATGACTCTATCGAAGCAGAGCAGGCAGATGACCAGTTTGAAGACGAGCCTGCCGAAAAGGAAGAAGAGCACGAAGAGTTCAGCAATAAAGAAGACGACGTGCTTGTCTTTGGAGCCTGGGATGATCAAGACGAGGATGAAGAAGCACCCGAATCCACGGAAGAGGAAAATGCCGAATTCGAAGAAACGCATGAGGACAGCACCCAGGAAGAAAACCGGGAAAACAATGAACCAACATTCATGCCCTGGGCTAAAGACAAGTGGTGGGATTCTGCCAATGATACAGATACCTCAGTAGAAGAAGCAGAAAGTCTTGCTGAAGAAGACGAGTTTGAAGAATCAGACCTCGATGAGGACGAATCGGAAGACGAAATAATAGAAGAACCGGCAGAAGTCCTTGCAGAAGAAAATGATGATCTGGTTGCCGAGTTCGATTCAGAAGAAATCCCGGAACAGGAATCCGAAAGCGAAACACCCCGGACATCAAACCCTCCCCGTGACGAATTCAGCAAATCACTGAATCCCGGCGGCTATTCCATGCAGAAATTTTCCGTGGACCATATCCTGCCTCCGCTGTCATCAAGGAATCAAGAGTCTGAACCTGGCGAAGAATCGGAAGCACCAGAAACACAACCAGAAGTACAAACCCTGAAACCTGTTGTCACTGAAGAACCCTTGCATGAAGAAAGTCCTGCCGCGCAGCCCGCTGAAGCGCCTCGCGTTTTCAATGATCTACACAGCAGTCTGCACAAAAGTATTCGCAAACTGAATCAGCTGGAACCGGAAGACGTCCCTGTGGAAGACATGGGAGATGTGTTTGAAGTTGAAACGGATGAAAGTGCTGAGTTGGCAGCTGATATTCCTGTACTGGCACCGGATGTGGTTGCCAGAGAGAACATTCCTACAGGCATGTCTGGCGACTCCATGGCCTGGCTGCAATCAGTCCCTGGGCCTGCTCATGCCGACAAAGACAGCATCCTGTCAGAGGACTACACCGGTGCCGATGACAAGGCGCAGATCATGAGCAACCTTTCGGCACTGGAAGACGAGGAATCCCTCGCCCCCCTGGAGCCGGAACACCTGGAAGCCATTGATGAGGAACCGGTAGAACTTCACACCCTTACAGATCCGCTCAGACACTGGAAAACCGCTGCAGGGTTGCTGACCTGCCTGATTCTGCTCGCCGGCCTGGCCGGGCAGTATGTCATGTACAACCTGGATTCCCTGTTAATCGATCGCCGTTACGACAGTATCACCAACCTGGTGTGCCGACTGACCGAATGTCCGGATAAACAGGTAGTCGATCTTACCTCCCTGGTCACCGAGGAACTGGATGTCCGTTCTCACCCCACTGCGGACAATGCCCTGCTTGTGAATTTCATCTTTCGCAATGATGCGTCTCGAGAGCAACGCTTTCCCCTGGTGGAGCTGAACTTCACCGACATCAGTGGTGACGTTGTTGCCAACCGCGTATTCACGCGCGAAGAATATCTACCTTCAGAAATGGCTCTGTTTACTCATATGCCTGCCCATTCCTCAATCCAGGTGAGTCTTGAACTGGTGGATCCAGGCAGCCAGGCAACCGGGTATTCACTGGTTTTCAGAAATCCCTGAAAAATACCCCCTTCTTGTTCTTTTTCACGAATACCACTTAGAAACAAAAAACAAAATCGAGTACCATTAGCAGCTTTCCCGAATTCCGGAGTACCAGAATTGTGACAAGCATCGGTCCATACAAACTCAATTCCAGAGTTGTCCTAGCACCGATGGCAGGCGTCACAGATCAACCTTTTCGAATTCTTTGCAAAAGGCTGGGTGCAGCGCTCACACCTTCTGAAATGATCACTTCCAATATCCGGCTTTGGAACAGGGACAAATGTCGACTGCGTCGTTGCCATGATGGCGAAGCTGAACCCAGGGTAGTGCAAATAGCCGGTTCAGACCCGGCCATGATGGCAGAAGCGGCTCTGGTGAATGCAGCAGAAGGCGCCCAGATTATCGATATCAATATGGGCTGTCCCGCGAAGAAAGTTCTCAAGCGTTCAGCAGGCTCCGCCCTCCTTCAATATCCTGACCTGGTGAAAGATATTCTCCAGGCCGTTGTCAGAGCCGTGGATATCCCTGTGACACTGAAGATCCGCACCGGCTGGGACACCGAAAATCGTAATGGTGTTGATATTGCCAGGTTGGCCGAGGACTGTGGCATCAAAGCACTGGCAGTGCACGGCAGAACCAGGGCCTGCGCGTTCAAGGGTGATGTGGAATACGACACCATTGCCGCCATCAAGCAGGCAGTGAGTATCCCTGTTTTTGCCAATGGTGATGTTCAGTCGCCGGAGAAGGCCAAAATGGTACTGGACCACACCGGCGCAGATGGCGTCATGATCGGTCGTGGCGCCCAGGGAAGGCCCTGGATATTTTCAGAGATCAATCACTACCTGGATCAAGGCACACACATGACGCCACTAGCCTTGCAGGAAAAACAGCAAATCGTCCTGGAGCACCTGGCGAACCTGCATACTTTTTACGGGCCGGACAAAGGCATATTCTTTGCCCGCAAACATGCCACCTGGTATCTGCAGAACCTGGCAGACAATTCACTGGCAACCACTGAATTCATTCTTGAATCGCGCAAGAAATTCAACGCACTCACAGACTGCAACAAGCAGCTTGAGGCCATCAACACTATTTTTCACACCCTGTTAACACAACAATTAGAAAAACCATCGAGGGAGCTGGCAGCATGAGTAATTTTCTGAATAATTCAGAATCCCATCTGGACGAAAAACTACCATACAGCAACACCGGAACCGACACTGAACAGAGCCAGCAGAAACAAACAATCAGGGAGTGCGTAAACGCTTCCCTGGCGGATTATTTTGAAAAAGTAGATCATGAAAACATCAGCGAACTATACGAGCTGGTGCTTTCCGAAGTAGAAGCGCCTCTTCTTGAGACTGTCATGCGCCATACGCGCAGCAACCAGAGCAAGGCATCCATTATGCTGGGCCTGAACCGGGGCACGCTTCGCAAAAAACTGAAAAAATACGGGATGCTGACCTGATCCCCGCACATTCCCATGAATAACCCTCAACAAACCAGGAACCCAATACACTGCAATGAGTGAGCAGACCCCCTCCCCCGCAACACCCGTAACCAGAGCGCTGATAAGCGTATCCGATAAATCAGGAATAGCAGAGTTTGCCAGGGCATTGAATGCACTTGGCGTTGAACTGCTTTCCACTGGCGGCACTTATAAACTGCTGAGCGGCGAAGGCATACCGGTCACGGAAATTTCCGAATACACCGGCTTCCCCGAAATGATGGACGGCCGCGTTAAAACACTGCACCCAAAAGTCCATGGGGGAATACTTGCCCGCCGCGGACAGGACGATGCCGTGATGAATGAGCATGACATTCCGCCTATCGACATGGTGGTGGTCAACCTCTATCCCTTCCAGGAAACCGTGGCCAAACCGGATTGTGATCTTCCCACAGCTATCGAAAACATCGATATCGGCGGTCCTACCATGCTTCGCGCTGCCGCCAAGAACAATGCCTGGGTTACCGTTGTTGTGAATCCCGAGGATTATGATCGGGTCCTGGAAGAGATGAAGAGCAACGACGGTGCTGTGAGCGCCCAGACCCGGTTTGACCTGGCGGTTGCAACGTATGAGCACACTGCACAATACGACGGCGCCATAGCGAATTATCTGGGCAGCAGATTGAGTGATGACGTTGAGGAATTCCCCCGCACCTGGAATAACCAGTTCATCAAGAAACAGGCAATGCGCTACGGAGAAAATCCGCACCAGCAGGCTGCGTTTTATGTGGAGTCAGGCACTCTCACTAATAAAAGGGAAAACTCCATTTCCACAGCGCAGCAGCTGCAAGGCAAAGAATTATCCTTCAACAACATCAACGATACCGATGCGGCGCTTGAATGCGTCAAAGGGTTCAGTGAACCGGCCTGCGTTATCGTCAAACATGCGAACCCCTGTGGTGTCGCCAGCTGTCACTCCATCCGTGAAGCCTATGAAAAGGCCTATCAGACTGACCCAACTTCTGCATTTGGCGGCATCATTGCATTCAACCGAGACCTGGATGAGGAAACCGCACAGGCCATCGTAGACAGGCAGTTCGCAGAAGTGGTCATTGCACCTGCAACATCTGAAGCAGCTGCGAAAGCGCTGGCGACAAAAGAAAATCTTCGTCTGCTGGTCTGCGGGCAATGGTCTGATTCTGCTTCTGCTTCCTATGACATGAAAAGGGTCAACGGTGGTCTGCTGGTACAGAACACAGACCAGGGTGTCATTACAGAATCTGATTTGAAGATAGTCACCCAGCGTCATCCCACTCCAGAAGAAATCGGTGACATGCTGTTTGCCTGGAAGGTGGTGAAGTTTGTGAAATCCAATGCCATTGTTTACGTCAAGGACAACCAGACCATTGGTATCGGCGCCGGACAGATGAGCCGGGTGTACAGTGCAAAGATCGCCAACATCAAGGCAGCTGATGAAGGACTGGAAGTGAAAGGATCAGTGATGGCATCCGATGCTTTCTTCCCTTTCCCGGATGGCATTGAAGCCGCCGCTGAAGTGGGCATCACCGCAGTCATCCAACCCGGTGGCGCTATGCGTGATGAGGATACGATCAAGGCTGCTGATGATGCAGGCATGGCTATGGTGTTTACAGGGATGAGACATTTCAACCATTAATATGAGATAAAAGATCAAGGATAAAGGATCAAAGGGACTCCGACTCAGTCCTTGTACCCTTGATCTTTGACCTTTGATCTGTAGAAGGTTTTTATGAATGTAATGATCATTGGCTCAGGGGGTAGAGAACATGCCCTGGCCTGGAAATCGGCACAGTCCGACCAGGTTGAGAAAGTTTTTGTTGTCCCGGGCAATGCCGGCACGGCCACTGAACCCGGCGTTGAAAATATCGCAATGGATATCAGCGATTTCGATGCGCTGACCGGATTTGCATCAGAGAATAACGTGGGCCTGACCATCATTGGTCCTGAAGCGCCCCTGGTTGATGGCATCGTCGATGCCTTCCAGGCAAAAGGCCTCGACTGTTTTGGTCCGAGCAAAGGCGCTGCCCAACTTGAAGGCTCCAAAGCATTTACCAAGGATTTCCTGGCACGTCAGAATATCCCCACGGCGGATTACCAGAACTTCACGGAAGTGGAGCCTGCGGTTACCTATATGAAAGCCCAGGGCACACCCATCGTTATCAAGGCAGACGGCCTGGCAGCCGGTAAGGGCGTCATCATTGCCCAGACCGAGGAAGAAGCAGAAAGCACCATCAGGGACATGCTCTCTGGCAACAGTTTTGGAGAAGCTGGCCACCGTGTCGTGATCGAGGAATTCATGCAGGGCGAGGAAGCCAGTTTCATTGCCCTGGTCGACGGCAAAAATGCCCTGCCCTTTGCCACCTCGCAGGATCACAAGGCACGCGATGAAGGTGATACCGGCCCGAATACCGGCGGTATGGGTGCCTATTCCCCTGCTCCAGTGGTGACCCCGGAAATTCATGACCGGATCATGAATGAAGTGATCATGCCGACAGTGAATGGGATGGCTGCAGAAGGGAATACCTATGTTGGTTTCCTTTACGCCGGACTCATGATTGCAGCGGATGGTACACCCAAGGTGGTGGAATATAACTGCCGCTTTGGTGATCCCGAGGCACAACCCATCATGATGCGGCTGAAATCAGACCTGGTGTCGCTTTGCCAGTCGGCCCTGACAGGATCGTTGGATACCACCAATATTGAATTCGATGACCGCGCCTGCATGGGTGTGGTGCTGGCTGCCGGGGGTTATCCCGGTTCCTATGCGAAAGGAAAAGCCATTAGCGGGCTGGATGCTGATAAAGGCTCAAGTGACAGCAAAATTTTTCATGCCGGTACGAAAATGGCGGATGATGAAGTGGTGACCAATGGTGGACGCGTGCTTTGCGCCACAGCATTGGGTGCCAATGTGACAGAAGCACAAGCCAAGGCCTACCAGCTGGTCAGCCAGATCAACTGGGATGAAATGTACTACAGAAAGGATATTGGCCACCGCGCGATAGCGCGCGAGGCCAGCTAAGACTTATTCTCTGGCGCTGGACCATAGCCCCTGCCCGGTTTCAGTCCTGGTGACTGAAGAAGCATTTGCCGTATTGGTGCCGTCCCTGGATCCAAAGCCGGTAATGGTTAACACATCACCCTGCTTGACTGTCTGAGGAGTCATGCCACTGCGCACCAGGGTATTCACCCCAAGCATTTCCACCGCCCATTTTTCGCCATCGCCGGTTTCCAGGTGTATCCAGGCATGGGGGTTGGTCCACTCCACTTCGATGACTGCACCTGTAATTTCCACTGGTCTGCCCACATCAAATTCTGCTGAAAAGGAATGATGTGCTGAAACAGCCGCAGCGCCACTCAGGCTCGCCAGGGTCAACAACAGGATGGAAAAAATGCGCATTGAGATACTCCTCTGTGCCTGGTCCTGCCAGGTCATGAATTCAACAGCGCTATAATATACACTACATGACTTTTCTCAAGGTAAGCCCAAGGGGATCAATATGAAAAAATCAGTTTTATTTCTAATCGCGTGCATCATGTCCATGCCTGCCGTTGCACAGTGGTTTGATTGGAAAACACCTGATATTCCCAGAACAGAATCAGGCCAGGTGGACTTGAATGCACCTGCTCCTGTTGGACTGGATGGTAAACCTGATATTTCCGGCATCTGGGTGCCTGCTGATGCCAGGGGCTCTTTTTTTGACAGGGACAATTACCAGGACTGGGCTATCGATGTAATGACGAGACAGGAGCAGACATTTTTTGTAAAAGATCCACGCTTTAACTGCCTGCCTGACGGACCTCCTTCCTATCCAGCCGGTGCCTCTCAGGGCGGTACACGCCGTTATGTACAAACTCCTACCTATATCGTCGTATTGAATTACGACATGACTTACCGCCAGATCCATCTGGACGGCAGGGAACCACTGGAGGGTGCAATTCTTCCAAACTGGCTGGGTTATTCTGCTGCGCATTGGGAAGACGACACTCTGGTGGTCGTGAGCAGCGGCTTCAATGATAAAACCTGGCTGAGTCGTGAAGGTTATCCGCACACTGATCAGCTTCGTATAACCGAACGCTATCAGCGCAAAAATTTTGGCCACATGACACTTGAAATTGATTACGAAGACCCAGGCACATTTCTGCGTCCGGTCACAGCAAGTGTGGATCTTGAATACCGTGCTGATACAGACATCCTGGAGAATGTCTGCAATGAGTCTGAAACAGCACAAAGTCATTACACCGGTGATATTTCCCAGGCAGAACAAAAAGTCGTAGAAGTTCCTGAAGAGGTTCTTGCCACTTACGAGGGCACCTACCAGGGGATCTGGCTGGGCAACCTGATTACGGCAGAGGTTTACCTGGAAGATGGTGACCTTTACCTGACAAGGTCACCCCGTTACTCAGATACCGGTGGCAACACGGATTCAGCCACTTCTATCCTTGTAGCCCAATCCCAGAACGCCTTTGACAGCACTTTTGGCCTTGGCTGGATATTCAATGCTGATGAGGATGGGAATATTGTGTCCGTATCCGAGGTCCATGTATCAGGGGCATGGCCGTTTGAGCGTGTTGAATGACACGTAGCCACTAGCCACTAGCCACTAGCCACTAGCCACTAGCCACTAGCCACTAGCAGGATATG
>Ga0255756_1001018_pt1 | contig 32654 bp, 33 predicted proteins | sample 011ome_20_FD_179956 | JGI IMG/M metagenome (GOLD analysis project Ga0255756, IMG submission 179956) | Coastal salt marsh microbial communities from the Groves Creek Marsh, Skidaway Island, Georgia - 011509CT metaG (version 2) | ecosystem: Environmental > Aquatic > Marine > Intertidal zone > Salt... | reverse complement strand
AGTTTTTGGCAGTGATGACGGGAGCGCACCTGAACCGGATGCCGGGGCTAGCGCGAGTGCGGACGGAGGTGACACCACTGCCGACGGCGCCGCCACGGATCTCACGCCCGTCAGCACCGATCCAGTGGATTGCATGGATTCGGCCGTAAAGGTGGAGGCGAATACGGACTCTGGTACTTACAAAGTGGGACAGCAGCCAAAGTTAACCCTGACGATTGAAAATACTGGCTCCGTGGCCTGCCTACGCGATGTTGGGCCAAAAGCGAATGAACTGGAAATTGAGTCGGGTGGGTACCACGTGTGGTCCAGCGATGACTGCGGTGCGAATAAGAAGACAAAAGTTGTCACACTGGAGCCGGGTGACAAAGTGGCCTCAACGATCACGTGGAGCGGCCAACTTAGCCAGAAGGGTTGTCCTGACATCAATAAGAACGCAAAGGCAGGACGCTACGTGGTGATAGGCCGCAATCTAGACGTCACAAGTGATGCGACGCCATTCGCGTTGACTAGCAAGAAATAATCCACATCGCGCTGAGATCGCGCTCATGTTTCGTACTAGAAGTCAGGCTGTGCTTGAGTGCGCGATGCCCGACTGACCGCGGCTATAGCCTCAGCAATATTAGAAACTGGATGAGTGGTCATTCCTGAGACCGCAACGTTGGTGCCAGCTGGAATTATTGCATCAGTGAAACCAAGGCGTGCTGCTTCGCCGAGGCGGCGCTCTAGACCGGTCACCCGCCGAATATCGCCGGCAAGCCCGAGTTCACCGATGGCAACGAGCCCGCTGGGAAGTGGCACATCCTTCACGCTGCTGACAATCGCTAGGGCCGTTGCAAGATCCGTTGCGGGTTCGAGCAGCCGCATGCCACCGACCGTGGCCACGAAACAATCCGCGGTTGAGAGTTTGAGATTGGCGCGGCGTTCAAGGATGCCCAACATCATTGCGGTCCGGGATGAGTCCAAACCGCTGGTCACTCGGCGAGGTTGCGGTGCACTTGATGGTGCAATGAGTGCTTGAACTTCAGCGACGAGTGGTCGTTTGCCCTCGACTGTGATGGTGACGCATGTGCCCGCAGCCGGAGTGGAGCGGTCTCCGAGGAAGAGACCACTCGGATCAGGCAGCCCATGAATTCCGTCCTCGGCTAATTCGAAGCAGCCGATTTCATCGGCTGGTCCGTAGCGATTTTTGATCGCGCGGACGAGCCTGAGCGGACCATGACGGTCACCCTCGAATTGGAGAACAACGTCGACCAGGTGCTCTAGTGATCGTGGACCCGCGACGTTGCCATCCTTTGTCACGTGGCCCACCAGCACGGTGGTCATATTGCGCGCCTTTGCGGTCGCGATCAGAGTTGATGCAACTTCTTTGACTTGGGTGACACCGCCACCGACACCATCAATGTCGCTGCTTTGGATAGTTTGAACGGAGTCAACAATCAGCAGTGAAGGGTTGGTCTCTTCAACATGACCGAGGGCTGCACCAAGATCTGTCTCGGCGGCCAGGAGGAGTGTGTCGCTGAGGGCATCGATGCGTTCGGCGCGCAGTCGTACTTGCGCGGCTGACTCCTCACCCGTGACGTAGAGGACCGTGTTTCCCAGGTTCGCCCATTTGGCGGCGACGGTCAGCAGGAGCGTTGATTTTCCAACGCCAGGTTCACCAGCGAGAAGTAAGACTGCGCCAGGAACAAATCCTCCCCCCAAGGCTCGATCAAACTCGCTGATGCCGGTGCTGCTTGATTGAGCTTGGGTGACATCGATGGCGGTGATCGCGGTGGCGGGGGTTGATGACTTGCGAGCTTGAGTGGTGCCTTGTGCTGCCCCAACTTCCTCGACGCTGCCCCATGCCTGGCATTCACCACAGCGGCCGGCCCACTTGGGGCTGGACCAGCCACATTCAACACATCTATATAGAGGTGCTTTTGCTGCGGCTTTAGCCATGGGGAGCCTCTCAGTTCTGTGGGGCGTCAGTTCACGTGTGGATCCGCCGGGTGGACAGATAACGCAATTCTGGCAGCATCCTCTGACTTCTTGCCCCGCTGATTAAAAGCTGTGAGCAACTCCTCGCGCTGCGTGCACAACTTGACCAACTCAAGGTATGCGGCCTCACCGATCAGAGCAGTAATTTCATCCTTGGAGTTGATGTACACCGGTTCGCTTGCGGTGTGCGCCTCGGTGTTGCCGGTGCAGTACCAATCGAAGTCGTGGCCGCCTTGCCCCCAGCCCCGGCGGTCATATTCGCCAAGGACAACGACGAGACGCTCGCGACCATCCTCATGCTCGAGGTTTTCATAACTGCGGCGTAGGGGTAGTTGCCAGCACACCTCAGGCTTGGTTTCAACGAAAGAGACGCCCTCTTGTTCCGCCAGGTGGTGCAAGGCGCAGCCGTAACCGCCCTCGAAATCAACCGAATTGTGGAAAATGCAGGCATTGTTTATGACCCTGGTTTTTTCTGCGCCATCCTCGGTTTCAATCCAGCCTTTCTTGCCCTGTCCCAATTCGTGGTTCTCCCACAGTTCAGGAGTTAATTTTTTGACCCAGGTGCGAACGCGCTTCTGATCTTTCTTTTCAGAAAAGTGTGCACCATGAACGCAACAACCGGCATCAGGGCGGGAGGCATCAATGCCTTTGCAGCCGCGGCCAAAAATGCAGTTGTACTTAGATGTCAACCAGGTGAGATCACAACGGATCAATTGGTCGTTGTCTGCAGGGTCAACAAATTCAACCCACTGTCGCGGAAAATCAAGGGGAACTTCAGGCACGAGGTGAGCCTAGGTCAAGAAAATGTTCGGCAAAGCAGCGGTGTCGGTCTTTGCAGGTTCGTATCGAGTAGCGTGAGCCTGTGCGATTAGGAGTGCTAGACATTGGATCGAACACTATTCACTCATTGGTGGTCGATGCCCATCACGGAGCAGCGCCCATCCCTGCACATAAATTTAAAAAAGAACTCAGACTGGCTCAATACGCAGATGAGCAGGGTGTCATTTCCCAGCCAGCTATTGATTCACTCGTGGAGTTCATAACTCAAAGCCAGCAGATCGCTGAAGACCTCGGTGTTGAAAGAACAATTGCATTTGCTACATCGGCAATTCGCGACGCCCCCAATAGGGATTCTTTGGTCACTGAAATTGAGCAACGCACGAGCATCCATGTTGATCTTTTGAGTGGTGAAACAGAGGCAGAACTAACGTTTCTTGCTGCTCGCAGGTGGGTGGGGTGGTCGGCTGGCAGGCTGATGCTTCTCGATATTGGTGGGGGTTCCCTTGAAATCGCCATCGGAGACGATGAAGAACCAGATATTGCTGTCTCGGTGCCTATTGGTGCAGGTGTCATGACTCGACAGTTCATCACTTCTGATCCTGCTGAGGCTGATGACATCAGGGCCTTGCGCAAGCATGTACGAGCACAAATTGCCTCCGTTGCCGGCTCTGTGCTCAAGGGAGCTTCCCCTCGAGTGGTGGTCGGGACCTCCAAGACATTCAAACAATTGGCCAGGATTGCGGGTGCAGCCGAGTCGGGTGCGGGAATATACATTGATCGTCAACTTTCACGCGAGGACTTGATGGCAATTGTCGGCGAATTGACCCCAATGACCGATTCCGAGCGGCGAAAGATTTCAGGGGTGTCGGCTGGCAGGTCGCCCCAAATGTTGGCCGGTGCACTTGTTGCGCAGGCAGCCCTTGACCTGCTTAACGTCGATACAGTGCATATTGGGCCTTGGGCGTTGCGCGAGGGGGTAATTCTTCGCACACTAGATTCCATGTAGCGAGGAAGTACTCCTTGTTAGGAATGCGAATTGGGCGAAACAGAATCGAGGGGAGCCGATGGTAGACACATATCCATCAAGCGCGGTTAGCGCACCCTCTGGTTTGACGACCGCGCAGGTTGCTGAGCGCGTTGCTCGGGGTGAAGTCAACGTTGCACCTAGCCCAAATAGCAGGAGCCTTTCCAGCATTATCAAGTCCAATACTCTGACGTGGTTTAACTTCTTAATTGGTTCCATGTGGATTGTCATGTTGATTGTGGCACCTTGGCAGGATTCACTATTTGGTTTCGTGATCGTGGCAAACACATTAATTGGAACTACCCAGGAATATCGTGCATCGCGCACGCTGGCCAAACTTGCCGTTTTGGGCGAAGCAAAACCTGTCGTGCGCCGCGATGGTGCCGACGTCGAGGTTGCCTCAAAAGATGTCGTGCTCGGGGACTTGGTGGCGCTACGCACAGGTGACCAACTTGTGGTGGACGGTGTGGTCATTCAATCACTAGGGCTTGAAATCGACGAAAGCTTGCTCACCGGCGAAGCAGATCCCGTGGACAAAAATATTGAAGACACCGTGATGAGTGGGTCTTTCGTGGTCGCTGGATCGGGCTACTACACGGCAACTCGTGTTGGTCGAGATTCATTTGCCGCAAGATTGACCGAGAAAGCCACAAAGTTCCAGACGACAGACTCTGAGTTGCGTGATGCAATCAACAGGTTCATCAGATATGTCTCGTATTTTCTGTTACCTGTTGGACTCTTACTTCTTGGTTCACAACTGTTGCGCGCAAAATTGCCACTCGACGAGGCAATCAGGGGCACCATTGCAGGGGTCGTCACTATGGTTCCCGAAGGACTGGTTTTGCTCACATCGATTGCGATGGCGGTGGCAGTTATTGATTTGGCGCGCAAGCGGGTACTCGTGCAAGACATGCCCGCGGTCGAGGTGCTGGCTCGCGTTGACACCGTGTGCGCTGATAAAACGGGGACATTGACCGAACCGGGCATGGCGGTTCAGGAGATTGTTGAACTTGGTGGCGTTGACGGACCAGCACTGCAAACCCGCAACGCTCTAGGTGCATTGGCCGCCCTCGAAGCAAAGCCGAACCCGACCTTGTCAGCGATTGCGAGCTACTGCCCATCACCGCAATGGAAGGCAACAGCTTCCGTTCCGTTCTCCAGCGCCCGCAAATGGTCGGCAGCATCTTTTGCTGACCACGGAAACTGGATTATCGGAGCACCAGAAATGGTGGATCCGCAAAACTCGGAAATGCGTGAGCGCTCAAACACATATGCCTCAACCGGTGCTCGAGTTCTCGTGCTCGCAACAACACCGAATACTGTCTCGGCGGAATCACCTCTGGTTCAGGTGACCTGTGTTGCATTGATTGTGATCAGTCAAACTTTGCGGCCGGATGCTGCCCCCACCGTTTCCTATTTCCTCGACCAAGGGGTGAACGTCAAGGTCATTTCAGGTGATAACGCTGAAACGGTCGGGGCTATTGCGGGGTTAGCGGGCGTTCCAGGTGCCGACCATCCCTATGACGCCAGGAATTTGCCCACGGACACCGCGGACGTTGCCCAGGTGCTCGCGACCGAGAACGTCTTTGGGCGGGTATCCCCGGCGCAAAAGCAAAACATGGTTGAGGCGCTGCACACCAGAGGTAAGACAGTAGCCATGACGGGTGATGGCGTGAATGATGTTCTTGCCCTCAAGAGTGCTGATCTTGGAATCGCCATGGGATCGGGATCAGGTGCGACGCGGGCCGTTGCGCAAATTGTGCTGCTTGATGATCAATGGTCAGTTATGCCAAGTGTGGTGGCCCAGGGGCGCAAAGTCTTGGGCAATATCGAGCGCGTTGCTGATGTTTTTTTGACGAAGAGTTTCTATGCCATGATTATTAGCGGCGCAACAGCCGTGTTCGCAGTCGCATTTCCTTTTCTTCCACGACACTTGACACTGATTAGCGCATTGACCATTGGGATCCCTGGGTTTTTTCTCGCCTTGATGCCCAATACCGAGCGTTTCCGGCCAGGATTCTTCCGTCGAGTACTGCTCTTTGCTGTTCCAGCGGGCATGATCGCTGCCATAACGGCGTTTATCAGTTATGGAATCGCCATTTATTTTGATGAGCCGCTCTTCAATGCGCAGTCCGCCGCAACAATCACGTTATTCATCGTCACCATCGCGGTGCTCATGCAAAGTGCTCGGCCGCTGAATCCAAGTCGACTTACCATTGTGTTGGCCATGGTCTTCATGTTTATCGGTGTGCTTTACATTCCATTCTTTTCCAACTTCTTTGCCCTCTCCTTGGGCCCTGAGAAATACAGCGTCATCTCGATAGGCGTTGGATTAATTGGTGCGCTCGCAGTGTGGATCGCCACCAAGATCACCGACAGATGGCGCAAGCCCACCGAGATGAGCCACGCATGAAATTCGGACTCTCGACCTCATCTGTGTACCCAGAATCCACGGCTGCTGCATTTGAAATCGCCGCTATGACGGGCTACGACGGCATTGAAGTGATGGTTGGTGTCGACTCTATGAGTCAAGACTCGACCGTATTGCGCAATCTTGTGCAGCACTACCAAATTCCAATCCTTTCCTTGCACGCCCCTTGTTTGCTGATCACCCAGCGAGTCTGGGGAACCGATTCGTGGGGCAAACTGACAAAAGCCCAAGAAGTCGCCGAACTCGTTGGAGCGGAGACCGTAGTTGTCCATCCACCGTTTCGCTGGCAGCGCGATTACGCAAAACGTTTCGAGGCGGGAATCGCTGAACTCAACGCGAACGTGCCCGTTACGTTTACGGTTGAAAACATGTATCCCTGGCGGGCAGGCAAAGGATCACTGCCGGCCTATGCCCCTGACTGGGATGTGCGCAAACAGGATTACTCAAGTGTCACGGTCGACTTCTCACATACGGCTGTTTCGAGAACGGATCCTGCCGAAATGATCACGGATCTCGGAAGCAGGGTGGAGCACATTCACCTCGCGGACGGCACTTCGTCGGGCACTGATGAGCACCTTGTGCCTGGCAGGGGCACGCAACCCTTGGCGCAGGCGGCCCAAACTCTCATGTCCCAGGGTTTCAATGGAACTGTGATTGCTGAGATCTCCACCAGATCGTGCAGTGACCGTCTGGAGCGAATCGCTGATATTCGTGAGACCCTAGAGTTTGCGCGACAACACTTTTCACATGGAGTCCGATGATGCAAAGGGAGAGGTGAGCACCATGGCAAGTGATCCCAATGGAATTGTGAATGCGGCCCGAGAAGCGTTCATGTCATCGGGATATGCCAGGGCAACTCTGAAGTCCATTGCCGCTGCTGCCGGTGTTGCACCAACCGTCGTGACAAATCTTTATAACAATAAAGAAGCCCTTTTTGCTGCAGCTATGTCATTGCCATTTGATCCACAAAAGGCGATCCCTGCCCTTGTTGCTCCCGGCATTGAAGGGTTGGGTGAGCGACTCGTGCGATCCACATTGAATTTGGCCGCAGATGAAAAAATTCGCGCCGATCTCAGCAAAGCCGCAGGTGCGGCACAAGGCCATGGAATGAATAGTGCATTCGGAGCCATAAAGCCCTTGTCGGATTACTTCCAAACCGAAGTGGTAGATCGCGCTCTTATTCTCCTGGGCATTCCTGATGCTCGTTTACGCGGAGCGCTCATTAGTTCCTATTTGTCGGGCATCATCGCCTACCGCTACTTTCTCAATATTGAACCGATTGCCAGTATTAGTGAGGACCAACTCGTGGCCATGATTTCACCGATGGTCCAAGACTTGTTGGATCCGACCAAGCCACTACCCACCTAAAGCTTGCAGGGTGTGGCAGGCTGGTCGGGTGAACCAGGTGAAGCAGGTCATTGGGGTTATTGGTGCAGGCTCCATGGGTCAGGCACTTATTGCAGGATGGGTGGCGCAGGATTCACCGGATCGCGAGATCCTCGCACTGGTGCGGGATTTGCCCAAATATCAAATTCTCAGTGAAAAGTTTGGACCCTCGGTTCGGGTGACAGATGACCGATCTGAGCTGTTGCAATGCTCCACGATTGTCATTGCCATCAAACCCCAGATGATTCGCGAGCTCCTTCACGATTTCACGCCATTCATCGCGCCCGATTGCCTGCTGATCTCGGTGGCTGCTGGGATTACGTGTGGATTCATCGAAAATTGCTTCCCACAAACCCAGCAAGTCATTCGGGCGATGCCTAATACCCCGAGCATTATTGGCAAAGGAGTGACAGGTGTGAGTGCAGGCGCGGGCTGCTCGCGGGAATCCGTAAATCGTGCCGTGCAACTCATGTCCGCCGTGGGAACCGTGGTGGAGTTGCCTGAGTCGCAGCAGAATGATCTTGCGGCCGTGAGTGGCAGTGGACCGGCGTACCTGTTCTACCTCGCTGAGAACATGATTCACGGCGCGCAGGAACTAGGCCTCGATTCTGAGTTAGCGCAATCGTTGGTGCGCCAGACTCTGGTCGGTGCGGCTGAGTTACTCGCGGTCAGCCCGGCAGGTCCGGAGCAGTTGCGCCAACAGGTCACCTCACCCGGGGGCATGACGGCCGCGGCTATGGAAGTACTTGATGCGCGCGAAGTGGGGCAAGCCGTAATCGATGCGCTGGGGCGCGGAACGGAGCGCGCGCGGGAACTTGGCGGCTAGGACTTGGGCGCCGGGGAAATTTTGCGGCTAGGACTTGGGCGCCGGGGAAATTTTGCGGCGAGGAATTTCGCGGTCCACTGGCGTGTCAATCCCCGTTATTTGATCAATTTCGGGTATCGGGTCACATTCATGGCCCCGTACCCACTATTGTTCGGGAGTCCCACTCGTTGGGAATAGCAAGATCGTTACAGGCAAGATCGTTACTAGCAAAATCTTTCAGGGATGAGGAGACCACATGACAACGCCGGCTTTTGGTGATGTTCGATTCTTGACCGTCGCGGAAGTGGCAACGCTCATGCGCGTTTCAAAAATGACCGTCTACCGCCTGGTACACAACGGTGAATTGCCCGCCGTTCGGGTTGGGCGTTCATTCAGAGTCCCAGAGCAGGCTGTTCAGGATTATCTGCGCGACTCCTACATTGAGACCGCCTAACGAAGCAAAATTGGCTGCCGCCCAAGGGGTAGTAAACCGGGGAAATGCCAACAGATAGACTCCGATTCGCGCGAAAAGAGTTCGCGCCAATTTTTCAATTATTCAGGGACTAAGGATCGTTAATGGGCTCAGTAATCAAGAAGCGTCGCAAGCGGATGGCGAAGAAGAAGCATCGCAAACTGCTGCGTCGCACGCGAGTCCAACGCAGAAATAAGAAGTAGCCTTTCTGGCTGGCTCCAGTCCCATGAGTGGTTACAAGTTCTGGCCCTCTGCGATTCCTGATTTATTGCCTGAGCATCTGACCAGGGAGTTCATGGATCGAATCCTCGAGCCGATTTATACGGATTGGTTTCGAACCCAAGTTCTGGGTCCTGAGAACATCCCTCGCTCCGGTGGTGCACTGATGGTTGTCAATCATGGGGGCGCATTCGCCATCGATGGCTTGATCACGATGATGGCCGTGGCCAAGAATTCTGAGCGTCGACTCAAGGTTCTTGGTGCGGATTTTCTGTTCGAATTGGGCGTCAATGACCTGCTCAATGAATTAGGTGTTGAGCCTGCCGATTCAGCGACCGCCTTATCCCTCCTTGAATCAGGTGAACTTGTTGGTGTGTGGCCCGAAGGCGTTCGCGGTGTCAGCAAGACTTTTGATCAGCGTTATCAGCTGCAGCAGTTTGGTCGCGGCGGCTTTGCCAAATTGGCACTGCAGGTAGGAGTCCCGATCATTCCCACGGCAATTATTGGTGCCGAAGAGGCCTATCCGTTGGTGGGAACAATTTCTGGCGTTTTGGATTGGGCGAATATTCCCTATGTTCCGGTGACTCCCACGTTCCCCACGTTGGGTCCATTGGGGCTCGTGCCGCTGCCCAGTTGCTGGAGTGTTGAGTTTGGAACACCGATTTCTCCTGAACAATTTCGTTCGCAGGGGAAGTTCCCCGGTTACGACGTATTTGAACTTGCTGATTACGTCAAAGACACCGTAAATGAAATGTTGATGAGCGGGCTGAGCAATCGCAGTCGCGTATTTTCACATTACGTGAATTAGCGGGAAGCGCGAATCAGGCGCCCAGCTACGTAACCGGCGGCCAGTCCAAATGCGATACCGCTAGCCGCGGTGGTTGCGGGCAGCGCATATTCGCGGAATTGAGCGCGTTTGCGAAAGTCTGAAATATCCCAGCCCATCTTCTTGGCATACGCTCGAAGTTCAGAATCAGGATTCACCGCGGTGGGGTGGCCAACGGCAGAGAGCATGGGAATGTCATTGGAAGAGTCCGAGTAGGCAGCGCATTGCGCTAGATCAAGATTCTCGGTGATGGCCAGGGCGCGAATTGCTTCTGCTTTTGCCAGACCGTGGAGTGGATAACCTTCGAGTTTTCCCGTGTACACACCGTTCTTTGTCTCTGACACGGTTCCCAGAGCACCGGTCAGGCCCAAGCGCCGAGCAAGTAATTGAGCGAGCTCAACCGGTGTAGCGGTGACGAGCCAAACCTCTTGGCCTGCGTCGAGGTGCGCCTGGGCCAAGCTCAAACTTCCGGGGATCAACTTGTCCACCATGCGCTGGTCAAACACCATTTCCGCGAGTCGGATCAATTCATCGACTCGGCGCCCTCGAACAAATGACAGCGCGGCCTCGGTTGCGGATGCGACATCCTCGGGGTCTTCAGACCCAGACAACACAAACTTGAGTTGCTTGACACCGAAGCCGAATATTTCACGACCAGAAAAGTAATTCATGGCTGCAAGTCCTGCAGCAAAGTGGAATAAGGAAGCTCCACGCATGATGGTGTTGTCCACGTCAAAAAAGGCCGCTGCGCGGCTGGGGCTGGTGGATCGATCCCCGTGAGCTAGGGCCGCCGCCGCGGCTCCCGATTTCCGGTACGTCGAAAGAACATCAGAGGACTCTTGATCAGCAGAAGCCTCAGAATTCTTGCCCATGGGGTGAGAGTACCCAAAAGTTTAGAGGCCATGTGTCAGACTCTGGGGGTGAGTGCGCACAGCGAAGAAATTCTGATGAGCGAGGTCGTCACGGTAGCGGACTTTTTGCGGGTAAGCGCGGCCAGCGATCCCGAGAGGGTGGCATTAATTGATGCTGTGACTGGTGAAGAACTGACCTACGCGGAACTCGATGAGCGGGTCACCGCTACGGCCCAAATAATGCTAGACCGTGGACTTGTGCCGGCGCGAATCGGAGACCGAGTGGCAATGTTGCTTGGTAACTCCATTGATTTTGTAGTTACCTACTTTGCCGTGGTGCGCGCGGGCCTGGTTGCTGTGCCCCTCAACCCTGGGTACACCGTCGGCGAGCTCGCAGGCATCCTCACCGAGTGTGATGCGCAGATACTTCTGGTCTCGGCTGACACCGTTGAACTGGGCATTGCCGCGGCGCCATCAGGTTGCGCTGTTATTTTTTGTGACGAAGTACTTCCGTCCAAGGAGTCACTGCGTGGTTTGCTCAAGGAGTCTTTGCGCAGCTTGGTCAAACGCAACTCCTCAAAGACAGCAATGCCTCGTATTGAGTCTGATGACTTAGCCCTGTTGCTCTTCACCTCGGGTTCTGATGGTGTTCCCAAAGGAGTCATGCTCAGCCATGAAAACTTGGTTAGCAATATCCAGGCACTTGCATCATTGCGCAATCCGCCAATCGTCAGCGCTGAAGATACGGTGCTCGCCGTTTTACCACTGTTCCATGTTTATGGGCTGAATACTGTTCTCACGCTGGCCATTGCAGCCGGGGCTGGAGTGGTGTTGCTTGATCGTTTTGATGCTGAGCAGTCACTCGAAGTTATTGCTCGAGAACACGTCACAACCGTTGCAGGGGCGCCAGCGATGTACCTCATGTGGTCGCGTGTCTCGTCGGTCAAAGATGCAATGCGGCCAACTCGAATGCTCACGAGCGGTGGTGCGCCGTTACCGGCCGAGGTGTTCACCCGATTCGAAGAACTCACTGGAATGCGTATCTATGAAGGCTATGGCATGACCGAAACCTCTCCCGTGATTACATCGACGGTCGTAGATGGAAAAGCAGTTGCAGGGTCCGTTGGTTCAGCGATTCCAGGCACTGAAATAAAGATCATGGCTGACTTTGGCGATGAAGCGGAAACCGGCGATCCCGGTGAGATTTGGGTCAAAGGGCCCGGTGTTTTTTCTGGTTATTGGCCCAATCACTCCGATGGTCCAGATGCACAAGGTTGGTTCGGCACGGGTGACATCGGCTATCTCGATGACGACCGTTCACTGCATCTCGTTGATCGCCGGCGTGAGTTGATCATCGTTAATGGTTTTAATGTCTTCCCACGGGAAGTTGAAATTGTTCTTGAGTCGATTGACGGTGTCTCCGAAGCTGCGGTGCTGGGCAGACCAGATCCTGAAACCGGCGAAGCCGTCAGTGCATTGGTCGTTCTTGCGGCAGGATCCGCGCTGACGGCCGAGGAAATCAGTGTCATGGCACAAGAGTCGTTAGCGCGGTTTAAATGTCCGACCGATATTCGAATTGTGAGAAGTCTGCCTCGATCGGCAACGGGGAAGATTGCCAAGGGTCGATTGCGCGAGGTGTATGACCTCGGCGTCGAATCCCCCGATGTCCCGAGCAATACGTAGCCGTGACGTCGGATCCAACGAGTTCGCGCACGTCGGGAGCACGGGTACGAGTCATTGGCAGGGAAGGTTGTCACCTGTGTGCCGACGCCGAAGTCGTGGTTGCCAGGGTGTGTGCCGAAACGAACACCGACTTTGAGGTGTGCAGTATTGATAACGACCCAGGACTGGCTGATTTGTACTGGGAAAAGATTCCTGTGATTCTGGTTGATGGAGCAGTTTTTGACTTCTGGCGGGTGAACGAAGAACGACTTCGGGGAAAACTAAGCCCCTCGTAATTCCTATAATCGGACACTATTGTCCGGTAATATTTGTAATCTTCACAAGTGCATCATTAGAGTGCGCCATCTGACGTGAGTAAGCAAAATTGCAAGGCACAAACATCTCCCCGAGGATTTCCTCTCAGAATTCCGCCCCAACAGCCCGAGGTATCAGCCGTGACACTTCCCACCCGCAAGTCGGGCACCATCCCCGGTGCCACCGTAGCGCGCCTGCCCATCTATCACCGTGTCCTGACAAGCCTTGCCGCTCAAGGGGTTACCTCGGTCTCCAGCGAGGAACTCGCTGTTGCCTGCGGAGTGACAGCAGCCAAACTTCGCAAGGACTTGTCGCATTTAGGTTCATTTGGTACCCGAGGCGTGGGCTATGAAGTTGCATTCTTGAGTTATCACATCGCCCGCGAACTGGGAATCACTAAATCACGTGGCCTGGTGATCGTCGGCATGGGAAACCTGGGTCGGGCACTTGCTTCATATCGAGCGTTTGTCGCACGCGGTTTTCACGTAGTTGGGGTTTTTGATCGCGATCCTCGCGTCGTGGGAACCTCGTTCATCAACGGAACCGAAAGCCTCACGGTCCAGGCCATCGATGAATTAGCAGTCACGGTCGCCAAAAGCGATGCCCAAATTGGTGTGATCACTACCCCCGGTGAATCAGCGCAGGACGTGGCCGATTCCATGATTGCTGCTGGCCTGGTAAGCATTTTGAACTTTGCACCCGTTGTTCTCGCTGTTCCAGAAAATGTTGAAGTGCGCAAAGTTGATCTGGCAGTTGAACTTCAAATCCTTGCATTCCATGAACATTCCTTAGATGAAAGTGATCAATCTAATCTCCCACGAGTTGGAATCGCCTAGATCATGCCGACACAAAAAGACCAAGACACAACAACTACTACAAAGGCAGAAAAAGTGACAACACCTGCAAAAAAGACAGCAGCAAAAAAGACTGCCGCCAAGAAAGTTGCTTCAGTGAAGGCTGTCGCGGCTGACAAGTCCCCTGAAGGTGTTGATGTCATTCCAACGGCACCTCGAAAGCGCCCCGCAATTGGGACAATTGTTTTTGTCGCCGCGGGCCCTGGTGATCCCGAGTTGCTCACTATTCGCGCAGTTGCCATGCTGCAAAAAGCCGGCAAAGTGGTCGTTGACCTTGCGGCCGCTGCTGTTGCGCAAAATTTCGTTTCTGACGAGAAGATCGTCATCGCCATTGACGCTGAGGAAATCAGTCTTGAGCCCGCTGAAGCCGCAAAACTCGCACTCGAGCATGCGCGTGAGCATGAACTTGTTGTCCGACTTGTCATGGGCGACCCCATTGTTCAAGGTGCGTTGGTTCCCGAGATTTCGGTGCTCCGTAGGTCACATGCACAGTTTGAAATAGTTCCTGGCGTCAGTGAATTGTCAGGAATTCCAGCATTCGCAGGGTTCAATCTCACAGGAGGCAAGGCCACCGAGGTTCGTGTCCTCGATGCCCAAGATCCAACAATTCCCTGGGAGCAGCTTGCTGATCCCCGTGCGACACTGGTGTTTCTTAATGCGGGTGAGAACCTCCCTGCGATCGCCGACTCACTCGTGAAAGCGGGACGAGTTCCTGAAACACCAATCTCACTCACTCGCAATGGCAGCACGGTTGATCAAAAGACCACGGTGTCAACGCTTGGCTCAATTGCAGGTGTTCTCAAGACATCCAAAGACGGTGGTCCAGGTTTTGTTGTTGTCGGAGAAGTCATTGAACAGCGGGAAAAGTACAACTGGTTTGAAAAGAAGGAACTTGTTGGCTGGCGCGTGCTGATTCCTCGAACTCAAGACAACACCGCAGAAATGATTCAGGTCCTTCGCGCACATGGTGCTATTCCCAAGGAAGTGGCAACGATTTCTGTTGAACCTCCGCGCACCCCCCAGCAAATGGACCGCGCGGTCAACGGACTTGTCACGGGTAGGTATGCCTGGGTCGGGTTCACGTCGGTGAACGCAGTGCGCTCGATCCGCGAAAAACTCGAAGAGTACGGCCTTGATGCTCGCTCATTCTCAGGTTTGAAAGTGGCGGCGGTCGGAGCGGGCACTGTTGATGCACTGATCGATTTTGGCGTGAAGCCAGACTTGATCCCAGACGGCGAGCAAAACACCTCGGCACTCGTTGATGTCTGGCCTCCCTATGACTCACTCCTTGATCCGATTAACCGCGTATTTTTGCCACGGGCAGACATCTCCACCGATGCGCTGGTTGCCGGTTTGACCGACCTGGGCTGGGAAGTCGAAGACATCACAGCGTTTAGAACCGTTCGTGCAGCGCCACCCCCCGCCGAGACCCGCGAGGCAATCAAGACCGGTGGTTTTGACGCCGTGCTCTTCACGTCAAGCAGCACTGTTCGAAACCTTGTCGGCATTGCTGGCAAACCACATGCGACAACCGTCGTGGCTTGCATCGGACCTCAGACCGCGAAGACTGCTGTGGAGCATGGACTGCGTGTTGATGTCCTCGCTGAAGTGAACACTCCGCTGGCACTCGTTGACGCGCTCTCTGTATTCGGCGAGCAGTTGCGCGATGCAGCATTGGAGTCCGGTGAAACCTCGTGGCGGCCAAGCCGCCGCCGCCCGGTTGCCCGACGCAAGAGCGCCAAGTAGGGCACGTGGCTACGGATAACACCCCCAAGGTCGAAAGCCCGCGCTCGAGCGATCGACTCGACCACACCACCGTGCACCTATTGCGCCACGGTGAGGTGTTCAACCCCGAAGGTGTGCTCTATGGACGCCTGCCCGGATATGTCCTGAGCGACCTTGGTCATGAAATGGCTGAGAGGGCTGCAGTGGCACTCGCTGATCGCGATATTGCAGCGGTTATCTCCTCGCCCATGGAGCGTGCTCAACAGACGGCAACACCCATTGCGGGGCGCCACTCACTCGATATCGTCACTAACGATGACCTCATTGAGGCAGAGAATGTCTTTGAAGGCAAAAAGGTGAGTGTCGGAGACGGGGTGCTCAAGCAGCCGAAAGCCTGGCGGCACCTGTGGAACCCGTTTACGCCATCGTGGGGTGAGCCCTATGACGTGGTAGCCGCTCGCATGCAGAACGCAATCGATGCGGCCCGATTGGGCGCACCTGGCCGCGAATCGGTCTTGGTCAGCCACCAATTGCCCATCTGGATCGCCCGACTCAATGCCGAGAATCGACGCTTGTGGCATGACCCTCGGTCTCGCCAATGCACGCTTGCTTCAGTGACTTCGCTCACTTACCAGGGCGATGATCTCGTTGCCATCACGTACACCGAACCATCGAGGGACCTCCTTGAAAAGGCAAGCAAGATCGCTGGCGCTTAGCATCTTCCTATGCCCCGCTTCCCAGCTCTAGCCACATCGCTGCTGCTTATCGGAGTTTTGGTGTCTGTCACGACAGGCTGCTCGACTGATGCACAAGCAGACTCGGGTTTTGTATCTGGCGATGGCTCAGTAGTTGTCCTTGATGTACAAGCTCGGAACCCTTCCCCCAATATCGGTGGCCTCGATTTTGACGGTAACGCAATCCAATTGAGTGACTATTCAGGTGATGTGGTTGTGCTCAATGTATGGGCATCATGGTGTGCACCATGTCGCGCGGAGGCTCCTGCACTGGAAGAAGTCGCCATCCAGTTCGCTGAGCAAGGTGTGCAATTCATTGGCCTTAACACACGCGACTCGACAACTGCCGCACAGGCTTTCACCAAAAAATTCGGGGTGAGTTTCCCGTCCATCATTGACACAGATGGGAAGCTGCAATTGCAATTCAACGGGACGCTGCCACCGCAGGCCATTCCAAGCACAATTGTGATTGACAAAAATGGCAAAGTTGCTGCACGCGCATTGGGAATCGTGAGTGCGCCCACCCTTCGAGCCATGATTGAGCCGTTGCTCGATGAATGAACTCGTTTCCACGGTGATGAGTGGCTCGCTCGCATTTGCAGTCCCGATTGCGTTTGCCGCAGGAGTCCTTGCGTTTTTGAGTCCCTGTGTCCTTCCTTTGGCCCCGGGTTATGTCAGTTACATCACAGGACTCACAGGGGCTGAACTCACCGAGGGCAAAAAAGGTCGGGTTCTCCTGGGCAGCGTGCTCTTTGTTCTCGGGTTCAGTGCTGTCTTTATTTCTTATGGCGCACTTTTTGGCGGCATTGGTTCCTGGCTCTTGGAGTATGCGGACTGGATTAACCGAGTACTCGGTGTGGTTGTAATTGTCATGGGGTTAGCGTTTATGGGCGCGATTCCGGGGTTACAACGGGAATACAGATTCCACCGCGTGCCCAAATGGGGTGTGGCCGGTGCGCCACTCCTTGGTTTGGCATTTGGCATTGGTTGGTCACCGTGCATTGGGCCAACATTGACTGCGGTGCAGAGTCTTGCATTCAGCGAAGCAAGTGCGGCGCGAGGCGCCTTCCTCTCACTGGTCTATTCCTTGGGTCTGGGCTTGCCGTTCATCCTGTTGGGCTTGCTCTTTACTCGGGCCACGCGAGCCATCACATTCTTGCGACGGCACAACCTTGCGATCATGCGCATAGGGGGTGCCATGCTGGTGCTCGTGGGAATCCTCTTGGTCACCGGCTGGTGGGCCGACTTCACCATTTGGTTGCGCGTTACCGTGCCCGGATTCGAGACGGCCCTCTAATGGCAACCGACGTGCAAACCCCCGTGCAAGCGCCCCTGCCACCCATGTCCAGTACAGGCTTTTTCCGGTGGATGTGGCGACAACTCACCAGCATGCGCACCGCGCTAATTCTGCTTTTCTTGCTCGCCTTGGCCAGCATTCCTGGCTCAATTCTCCCGCAACGTGGCACCAACCCGGTATTGGTTGATCAATGGATCACGGCTAACCCAACCACTGGTCCAATTCTTGACAGCCTCGGATTCTTTGACGTGTTCGCATCGCCGTGGTTCGCGGCGGTCTATCTCCTGCTGTTTATTTCACTGATTGGGTGCGTATTACCGCGCCTTAAGGTGCATTGGAAAGCGATGCGCTCTCAACCCCCTGCCGCACCAAGAAATTTGATGCGCCTTGACGGCGAAGAATTTCAAGTGGCTCAAAGCCCCGACCAAGTTTTGACTCGAGCGCAGGAGTATCTGAAGAAAAACCGCTGGCGCGTCGTTCGATCAGGTGATGACTGGGTGGCTGCGGAGAAGGGGTATCTGAGAGAGACGGGCAACTTGGTGTTCCACTTCTCTTTCATCCTGGTGCTTATTGCCATTGCCTATGGCGGCCTCTTCGGTTGGCGTGGCAATGTGATCATCAGGGAGGGTGAAGGCTTTTCCAACACCCTGACTCAATACGACGCCTGGGGTGGCGGGCGCATGACATCCGCTAACGATCTCCCTGAGTTTTCATTCACCCTGGACGATTTCAATGTTGAATTTGAGCGCGGTAATGCCCAAAGCGGTGCCCCACGTCTTTTTGAGGCGAACGTAGCACTCACGCGCCAAGGTGAAGCTCAACCGAATAATGTACTTATTGAGGTCAATCACCCCATGGTGATTGATTCAGCAAAAGTTTTCCTAGTCGGTCACGGTTATGCACCGATGTTCAGAATCCTTGACTCACAGGGAAATTTGGTTTTTGACGATGCCGTCGCCTTCCTGCCACAAGATGGCAACTTCACCTCGACGGGTGTCATCAAAGTCCCTGATGGCGAACCGCAGTTGGGTTTCCGAGGCATTTTCCTGCCAACCTCAGCTGTTGATGAGATTCGCGGCCCGCACTCGACGTTCCCAGCTCCTGATGATCCTTCGGTGTTCATGGGCGCATGGTTCGGCGACCTTGGTTTGGACTCAGGAATTCCCCAGAGCATCTACACCCTCAATGTCGACTCCATGGAGCAAATTGGCCTAGAAGCCTTGCGCCCGGGTGAAGAGTGGAATCTTCCCGGTGGGAAGGGGACAATTGAATTTACCGGGTTCGAACGCTGGGCTTCGTTCCAAATAGCGTCTGACCCGGGCAAAGAAGCCGCCCTAATTGGGTCTTTTCTGGCAATTGCCGGTCTAGGGCTCTCGCTCTTTGTCCAACGCAGGCGAGTGTGGGTGAAAGTCTCACCCGCATCGGCCAGTGGCGAGGGCGGGCAAACTACAGTTCAGGTAGCGGGAATCGCCAAAGCATCGGGCGATGACGCGACAGAAAGTGTCGAGGAAATTGTGGCTGCCGTGAGGGGAGAGCAAGAGTGACGAATATTGGCCTAGCGCAAGCAAGTAATAACTTTGTTTATGCATCCATGTTTACGCTTTTTCTCGCGACCATATTCTTTGCCATTTATTACTCTGCAGGACGTTCCAAAGTTGCGGCAACCAAACAACTGGTGAATTCCGCAGGTGAAGTAATCACGGAGCGTGGTATTTCAAAAACGCGAGGTGAGCAAGAGCCGGGCGTGAAGTATGCAAATATCGCTATGTCGCTGACATGGCTTGCAGCGGGAATTCTCTTAGTGGGAGTAATCCTTCGGGGACTCTGGGCGGGTCGCGTGCCTTGGGGCAATATGTATGAATTCTCCATTACATCTGCCCTTGGAATCTTGGCAGTGTTCCTAGTGTGGTCCATCAAGCGCGATCTTCGTTGGCTGGGAATTTTCATCACCATTCCTGCTCTGCTCACCCTTGGCATGGCAACTACGGTGCTTTACACCGAGGCGGCGCAACTCGTTCCAGCATTGAAGTCGTACTGGCTCGTCATTCACGTTCTCGCAGCGATCATTTGCGGCGGCGCCTTTACGGTGGCTGCGGCAACCGCGGGGTTGTCATTAATTTCTGATAAAGGCTGGATCACAAAAATCCCAAGCCGTGATCGCCTCGAGAAATTAACGCACCGGATTGTTGCTTTCTCGTTCCCGTTATGGACATTCGCCGTTGTGGCTGGCGCGATTTGGGCTGAAAATGCTTGGGGTCGTTACTGGGGCTGGGACCCTAAAGAAACGTGGGCGTTCATTACTTGGGTTGTTTATGCTGCTTATCTGCACGCTCGGTCAACGGCAGGATGGAAGCACCAAAAGGCATCGGTCATTGCGTTGGTCGGTTGGCTTGCATTCTTGATCAATTACTTTGGCGTGAACATTTTTGTGAACAGTCTGCATAGTTACGCGGGAGTTTGATCCGCGTTGAGTGAGTCCGCGGGAGTTTGATCCGCGTTGAGTGAGTCCGCGGGGGTTTGATCCGCGTTGAGTGAGTCCGCGGGGTTTAGTCAGGGGTTTTGTTCGCGTCGCTTGCGCATTTTGTCGACCCAAGCTTCATCGTCTAGTTTGCGCAGGAATCGAGGGTCATCGTCAGGGGCTTGAGGCCCGCGCTTTTTGCCGGACAGTCCACCGACGGGCCATGGGCGCCCGAGAAGCAGCCAGAACGCTCCGCCGACGAGCGGGATGACTATCACGATGATGAGCCAGACAAACTTCGGCAGAGTTCGAGCATTCTGTTTGGGTGTGCGCAGGACATCAATGATGCAGTAAATGTAGAAAGCAACGGCTAGGAGTACGCCAACAACTCTGATCATGTCGGGCCTCCTTTGTATTGCGCTTTTCGCTCATGTTGTTTCCTGTGAAAACAGAGATCAGTTTCTCAGGGTGAGGCTTATTGTACCCAGAGGTGCGAGTACCGTGTAAGCGTGGAAAAGCAAATGAAAGGCTGGCTCGGTTACACGCTCTGGCGCGTCCTATTTGTCGTTATTGCTTGGTTCATCATTCAGTTGGCCACGCCCGTGCGCGGCATCTGGGCAATTGCCTTGGCAATCGTGGTCTCTGGGATTTTTAGCATTGTTTTCTTGGGTCGTCAGCGAGATGCGATGAGTACGGCCATGTTTGGATTCTTTCGCGGGATCAATGAGCGAATTGACGCTGCTGCGGCAAAAGAGGACTTCGATGAACCTGAGTTAGTTGCCGGCGATGGCGATACCCAGGCCCAAGAGGATGCCGAAGCCGAGCAAGAGGATTCCCGTTGATTTGAGTGCCGGGATTAGTGCAGGGCCTCGGGCTCCGCTGGCAACGACGCGCACTGGCGTGATTGCGAGGGGGAGTGAGACAAAGGCTAGTAAGGCCCAAGGACCCACGATCGCGGTGATGGCAAGGGGCGAAGCAAAACCAACAACGATCGTGACATAGAAAAAAATTCGAGTTCGTGCATCACCGAGACGAACGGCGACGGTGAGCTTTCCATGTTGCGAGTCACTGGGAATATCCCGCAAATTGTTTGTGATCAAAATCGAACAGGCAATGGCACCGACACCGATGCCGCCAAGCAGCGACGTTGCGTTCAAGGTCAGTGTTTGAACATAGGCGGTGCCCATGACGGGCACGATTCCAAAGAAGATGAACACGAAAAATTCACCAAACCCGGCGTAGCCGTAGGGTCGAGATCCGCCGGTATAAAACCACGCCGCGGCAACAGATGCGAGCCCCACGAGGACAAGCCACCATTGGGTAGTCAGGAGTACCAGAATTGCGCCCGAGAGCACTGCGATTCCAAACATGGCAAAGGCCGCACGTTTAACTTCTAGTGGTTCAGCCAGTTTTTGTCCCACGAGCCGAACAGGCCCCACCCGGACTTCATCGGTTCCGCGGATACCGTCGCTGTAGTCGTTGGAATAGTTCACACCGACTTGAAGAGCTAAGGCGACCAGTAGCGCCAATGCTGCGCGAATGGCATCAAATGCGCCGGCTCCCACCGCAATACCAACACCCACCGCCACGGGAGCGATGGCTGCGGGAAATGTGCGGGGACGCGCGCCTTGGATCCACTCAGAAGTCGTTGCCACGGGCTAACCGTAGAGCCTGGCAATTTCTTGCCGGTCGTGCTTGCCGTTAGGCAGTTGTGGCAGCGCGGGAACACAGCGGAATTGAGGCACAGCGATACCGCCCAATGAGTTAGCAATTGCCTTGCGTAGTTCATCGATAATTGAGTCAACGGCAGGTGAATTGGTCACAATTAGTGCGGCCAAGTCGGGCAGCACAAAGCAATCTGTGACTAATTCATGGGAGTTGATAATTTCAGTGATTGCGTTGAGTGAAATGTTGACGCCATTGATCATCACTATGTCATCAGCACGACCAAGAATGTTCAACGTTCCATCCATGTCGAGAGCACCAATGTCTTTGGTGGTAAATGACGAATTAAAAGGCAGGAATGGCTCTGTAGAGGTAGTGGGTCGATAGCCGGTCGCGATTATTTCCCCGGAAATAGTTATGACAGAGGTGTCGGGGTCAACCTCGATATGGACTCCCTGTGCAGGTGTTCCGTTGAAGACGCATCCGCCCGTGGTTTCTGTCATTCCATAGGTAAATGCGACGTTGATGTCCTCATCACGCATGCGAATTTGATCGCTAACTGGGGTTGCTGAGCCGCCCACCAAAACCAGTGAACATTGTTTGAGTGCTTGGGTTCCTTCGGCGGAGCCGAGCAACCTACGCACCTGCGCGGGAACAAGTGAAATCATCACAGGCAAGTTCTTGACCGACGCGATTGTTTGAATCGCTTCTTCGATGGAAAATGGTGAGGCGCCACCGACGCTGGACAGTGCGAGTGGGGGAATTCCTGCGGCAATCGCGCGCACGACAACATTGAAGCCGCCAACCGAAGTGACGGGAATCGCAGCGATCCATTGCGGTGGCGCATCAATGTGATTGCCTGTGACTGCCCCAGAGTTTATGTGATGGTTGAGGGAGTTGAGTGTCCCAGCAGAGAACTCCACACCGCGAGGATTGCCGGTAGAACCTGAAGTGGTCAACACTGCAACCGTTGAATTTTGCAAAGATCGTGCGGGATTAATTGCGCGCTCGATGCCGGAAATGAACTCGGGGGAAAAGTAGCGATTCGTTTCCGGCACGGGAATGCATGGTGGGCCACCGGCCAAGGCCTCGATCAGGCGAGAGTGCACGAGTTCGACTCCGATAGGTCCGGCAGGAACCTTCAGCACTGGGACATGAGCAGTGGTGGATGTGTCGACTACACCGTCGCTGCCAGACCTGCTCATGGTGCGAGACTAGAAGACACGGGTAATCTCAGCGCATGGACACTCGCAAGCGCTATGAACTCCCCCCTGTGGCTCCCAAGGATTCCCCCGCCTGGGCTGATCCCAGTTATTCCTCGATGACACCAGCGTGTGAATGGGAATCGGTGGGCGAATTCACAGATATTTCCTATGAACTTGGTACGGGTGATTGCCTCGGCATCGCGAAAATCACCATTAAGCGTCCTCAAAAGCGCAATGCATTCCGCCCACAGACCTTGTTTGAGCTCAGCGACGCATTCAATGCAGCTCGGGATGACGACACGGTGGGCGTCGTCATCTTGACAGGCCAAGGCGACCTCGCATTTTGTTCCGGCGGTGATCAAGTCATTCGTGGCAATGATGGCTACATCGGTGACGATGAAGTGGCCCACAAAGGTATTGGTCGACTGAACGTTCTTGACCTGCAGGTGCAGATCCGCAGGTTGCCCAAGCCCGTTATTGCGATGGTGGCCGGTTACGCCATTGGAGGTGGGCACGTCTTGCACGTTGTCTGCGATCTCACCGTTGCCGCAGATAATGCTCGCTTTGGGCAAACGGGAGCCAAAGTTGGATCATTCGATGGTGGCTACGGCTCAGGTTTGCTGGCGCGCACAGTAGGCATGAAGCGATCACGTGAAGTTTGGTACACCTGCAATCAATACGGTGCCGAGCAGGCATACAACTGGGGACTGGTCAATGAAGTTGTCCCCATTGTTGACCTTGAAGTTGCTACCTGCGATCTGGCCAATCAAATTCTGACCATGTCACCGTTGGCGCTACGCATGCTCAAGGCCTCGCATAATGCGGTGGATGATGGTTTGGCGGGCGTGCAGCAACTTGCCGGCGATTCAACACTGTTGTTCTACATGACAGAAGAGGCACAGGAAGGTCGCGACGCCTACAAGGAAAAACGCGAACCAAACTTCGCTCGATTCCCCAAACGGCCTTAGTGGTGTGAACTGACTTCACAATTCTCGGCCCTGTGGTCGACCGCATCTGCGTTCACAGTCGATCTGCGATCGCAGTTTCGTGGCCTTCATGAGCGCAGCGGAGTTGTTTTTCGTGGCCCAAGTGGTTGGGGCGAGTTCAGCCCGTTTGCCAACTACTCGGCCCCGCAGGATGCCTATTGGCTCGAGGCTGCAATTGAGGCGGCGTATTCACCGCTGAAATTCCCTGACAATGCCAGCATTGCGGTGAATGCAATTATCGGTGACGTGGAGGACTGCATCCAAGCCACGCAACGAGCAATTGATGTCTACGGTTGCCGAACGATCAAACTCAAAGTTGGGCTTGATTCCGAAACTGACCTGCAACGAGTCCACAGTGTGGCCGAACTTTTAGGTGCGTCCTTTCCCAGTGAACAAATAGGTATTCGCATCGATGCAAATGGCAGGTGGAGCCTTGAACAGGCAACCGAGGTTCTCCACGAAATGGCTGAACTTCCCATCGAATACGTTGAACAACCATGTCGAAGTGAATCGGAACTCTTGTCACTGCGACGCAGGATCCAGATCCCGATAGCAGTTGACGAGTCAATCCGCATTGATCGCCTTGACTCCGTGAAGGAATTCGCGGACATTGCGATTCTTAAAGTCTCGCCGCTGGGTGGAATCGCGGAAACGACCCGCATGGCAGAGCGCATTGGTCTGCCGGTGCGCATCAGTAGCGCCCTGGAGACGTCTGTCGGACTATCGCCATCGCTTCTCGCAGCGCATGAACTTGCACCAGATGCTGCAGCGGGCTTGGGCACAGGCGCGCTGTTGCGCACGGATCTTGTGCGTGAGCCGGTCGTTCCACTGAATGGGCGAATTCAGGTCAAGCGAGTAGAGCCAGACCCAAGCATCCTGGCAAGCCATGCACCGCGAGCCGATCTGGTCTCATATTGGCAGGCCCGCATGGAAGTTGCTTTTGAATCTATTGCGCAGCCGACTCGTGAACTCGTGGATATGGAAGGCTGAGGCCATGGAACCTTCGAGTGCACAAGCCAAGGTGATGGTTGATGAACTCATTCGATGTGGGGTCAGCGATGTAGTCCTCGCACCCGGTTCGCGTTCGGCACCGTTGGCACTCGAACTCGCTGCCGCCTGTGCTCGCCTAGACATCCGACTTCATGTGCGCCTAGATGAACGAGTTGCCGGCTTCGTTGCATTGGGATTGGGTAAAGCCACGGGCATTCCCGCGGCTGTTGTCACAACTTCGGGGACATCGGTGGCCAATTTGCTGCCCGCTGTTATTGAAGCCGATGAATCATTCACACCGCTGTTGGTACTTACAGCTGATCGCCCACCTGCACTGCGGGGAGTTGGTGCGAATCAAACGATTGATCAGGTCAAAATTTTTGGTGGGTTTGTTCGTGACAGTGTTGACATGGGTGTTGCATCATTGAGTGAGGGACAGGTTCGCTACTGGCGTTCCATTGTTGCCCGCGCCGTTGCAATCTCAACAGACTCTGCTGACCCCGGCCCCGTTCACATCAACATTCCGTTTGCCATGCCTCTACTCAGTGAATCTGATGATGACTGGATCGAAAGCCTTGACGGTCGTCCTGATGGCCGGCCTTGGGTGGCAGATGCACGCCTGCTTGCCGGCGTTGCCACCCCAATGGATGAAATCATGTCATTCCTCGACGAGGAAGCCGTGGTTCCAGCACGCGGTGTCATTGTTGTCGGTGACCATAATGATGCAGAAGCCATTGAGTTAATCGACGAACTCAGTGACACAACGGGGTGGCCGATCGTTGCCGAGCCCAGCGCGAATGTGGGCGGTGCGGCATTGGCGCTCTCCCACGGGACCTTGATCGTGGCTGACCAAGATTTTCGAGAGTCCCATGTCCCTGATCTAGTTCTCACCGTGGGCAGGGTTGGTCTATCGCGTTCTGTGCTCTCACTCATTGAGTCGGCGGGTGTCCATATTGCCGTTGACGTACATGCACAGTTTGCCGATCCAACCAGGAGCGCGGATCTTGTGGTTGCGTCTGTACCGCTCGCGCCCACCGAGTGTGAGGTCGACGACGAATGGTTGGAGCACTGGCAGCGGGCTGATGTCTTGGCCGCGGCCGCAATCGAAACGGTTTTGGGCACCGATGAATCCAGTGGACTCACTGGGATGCAGGTGGCTCGAATCGTTACTCGCCTGGTGCCTGAAGCAGGGACCCTATTTCTTGGGGCTTCCTCTGCAGTGCGTCACGTGGCGTCATTTGCATCCAACAGTGTCGCAGACGCCGCGATCATGGGTAACCGTGGAACCTCTGGAATTGATGGTTGTATTTCCACCGCCTATGGCATCGCGATTTCTGCGACGGTACAAGGCGACGGTGCAGTCATCGCGCTGGTTGGCGACCAAACATTCTTCTATGACAGCAATGCGCTCCTTGTGCCCAAGGGTGAAGATCCAGTAAATCTGATCGTGGTTGTGATCGATAACGATGGTGGGGGAATCTTCTCAACTTTGGAGCAAGGTCAGGCAAAGTATGCAAAGTACTTTGAGCAGGTATTCGGAGTTCCCCTGGGAGTTGATCCTGCGACAGTAGGCCAGGCCTTTGGCGCGAGCGCTGTTACCGTGTCTACAGAAGACGAACTTGCCGAGGCAATCGATCAGGCATTGAACGGTGGATTGCACATCATTGTTGCGAACACAGCCATGCGCAGTGCAGAAGCACAGATTCTGCAACAAATATCAGAAGCTGTGCAACAAGCACTGGCTGCTAGTTAATTGCCCAAATGTGAGCGGCGAATCGCGCTGTCAAGAAATATTGAGTGCGTTGCGCACAGGTGTCAGTTTCGCCATTGACTCAGCAAGCTCCAAATCTGGTTCCGAACCTGCAACGATTCCGCATCCGGCGAATGCTCGCACGGTTTTTTCTTCCGTGTTGATTTCGGCGCAGCGCAATGCAATCCCGAACTCACCATCACCATGGTGGTCGAACCAGCCAACAGGACCGGCATAGCGTTTTCGGTTCATTCCCTCAAGTTCGCTGATGACAGTCTTTGCTCTTTCGGTGGGAGTTCCGCACACGGCCGCCGTGGGGTGAAGTGAGGCCACGAGGGCGAGGATCGGTGCCTCGATAGCAAGTTGACCGGTGATATCGGTGGCCAAGTGCTGCACATTGGTGAGCTCCAGAACGTGAGGTTGTTCTGGCACCTCAAGATCGGTGCAATGCGCGGCAAGGGCTCGAGCAACCGAATGAACCGCGTACTCATGTTCTGACAGGTCCTTCTCGCTCTTGAGAAGAGTGCTAGCCAATTCGGCATCGGATGACCCATCGGCTCTGCGCTTAACAGTTCCGGCCAAGACGCGACTTGTCACGAGATCTCCGGTGCGACGAACGAGCAGTTCGGGAGTGGAGCCAAAAACATTCTGAACGACAAACGTCCAGCAGGTCGGATACTGGTCAACCAATTGTTGAATCAAGTAACGAACATCTAGTTCGCCTTCAACGTGGGCAATAACATCCCGAGCAAGGACAACTTTGTCGAGTTCGCCGCCGTTGATGCGTGCTACGGCTGAGGCAACCGCTGCTTTCCAGTCAGATTCGGACAGGGAACCCTGCGACCATTTGACCGAGCTTGGAGCTTGGGCAACGGACACGGGTGCAAATACGGGTTCGACATTGCCCACCGTTGTGATCCATGACTGTCCACCGCGTGTTCCGAGAACAACTTTTGGGATGACCACTTCAGACAATCCGTTGGAATCAAATGCAAAGGAAGCGAATGCAACAGGCCCAGTTCCCGGCATATCAACGGTGTCCTCGACATGAGCAGTTGCCATCAATCGATTCCACCAGCGCTGGGCTCGGGAAAAAGTTTCATCGCCGCGGACTTGCAACCGCGCGGCCACACCCCAGCCGACCATGCCCTCACCACGACGCACCCAGGCAACGGGATCATCGGATGGAAGTGACCTGATCAGATCAATGGGATCTCCGGTGGGGGACTCGATCGCGACGGTGCGGAAAGCCATATTCCCGGTGGAGGATTCGACCAATCGGTTCGACTCGGATCCGCTGGCATCGCGGGAAAGCTCACTGTGTTGCACGACACCAGACTATTGGCTTTTGAAGTAATCGACTACTTGAGACCGAATGAGTAGTGGTGGCGTGCTCGGTCAACGCAAAGCATGAACTTCTGCCAGACTATGGGGGTGTCACGCGCTAATCTTGATAAGAATCCTGCCGATGTAGCAGCCATGTTTGACACGGTCGCTGAAAAATACGACATCACGAATGACATCCTGGCGGTTGGACAGACACGCAGGTGGCGCTCGGCCGTGCGTGATGCGTTGGCCATCACGCCCGCTGACCGAATTCTTGACATCGCCGCAGGCACGGGAACTTCTTCCGCGGCGTTTGCGGTAAACGGGGCGAGCGTGATTCCCGCGGACTTCTCCATGGGCATGCTCGAGGTTGGCACACGTAGGAACCCAGGGTTGCCGTTTGTCGCCGCGGACGCCCTGTCACTCCCGTTCGCGGACAGCAGTTTTGATGCCGTCACCATGTCATTTGGTCTGCGCAATGTGGCCGATCGCAATCAGGCATTGCGGGAGTTCCGCCGCGTGACCAAGCCGGGCGGGAAATTGGTCATATGCGAGTTCTCGCACCCCACATTTTCGCCGTTTCGAACCGTTTACACCGAATACCTCATGGCGGCCCTGCCCTTTATGGCTGACCGGGTGGCATCAAACCCCGAGGCGTACCGGTATCTGGCCGAGTCAATTCGTGCCTGGCCCACCCAAAGTGAGCTTGCCGGGGACCTGGTCTCCGCCGGGTGGGAGCAGGTTGGCTGGCGCAATTTCACGGGGGGAATTGTGGCAATCCACCGGGGTTTCAACCCAAAATCCTGACCACTATGCTTGAGGTGATCGTGAAGAAATTCACAAGATCACAATCTCGCTCAATTGCAACGCTTTAATCGCTCACGTATTTCGGTCGCATATGAAAGGGCACGAGTGAACGTTTACACGCCAATTCTTGTCTTAGGAATTTTGGCATTCGGTTTCGCGGCTTTCTCCATCGTTATTGCGACTTTCACTGGACCCAAGCGATATAACCGCGCCAAATATGACGCGTATGAGTGTGGGATCGAACCAACTCCGCAGCCAATGGGTGGCGGGCGATTCCCCGTTAAATACTATTTAACCGCAATGCTTTTTATTATTTTTGACATTGAAATTGTTTTTCTCTACCCCTGGGCAGTGGCATTTGATTCACTCGCGCTGTTCGGCCTGATTGAAATGCTGCTCTTTAGCCTGACGCTGGCCATCGTTTACGCATACGTATGGCGTCGGCGTGGACTGGAATGGGACTAATCCACATGGAACATGTTCAACTGACGCAGGGAGCCTGACATGGGACTTGAAGAGAAATTGCCTTCTGGCATTTTGCTCACCACGGTAGAGCAGGTTGCCGGTTATGCGCGCAAAGGCTCGTTATGGCCCGCCACATTTGGCTTGGCATGTTGCGCCATTGAAATGATGGCCACGGGTGGGCCGCGCTATGACATCGCACGTTTTGGCATGGAAGTTTTCCGCGCTTCACCCAGACAAGCAGATCTCATGATCGTTGCAGGTCGGGTGAGTCAGAAAATGGCTCCCGTACTCAGGCAAATCTATGATCAAATGCCCAATCCCAAGTGGGTGCTCGCAATGGGTGTGTGTTCCTCCAGCGGTGGAATGTTCAACAACTACGCCGTCGTTCAGGGCGTTGATCACGTCGTCCCCGTTGATGTTTATCTTCCCGGTTGCCCTCCTCGCCCTGAGATGTTGATCGACGCGATCCTCAAGATCCATGATGAAATCCAAGACATGAAACTCGGAGTCAACCGTAAGCGTCAAATTGTCGAGCAGGAGCAGATTGCTCTCACCGCACCAACGACCCTGGAAATGAAGGGGCTCATGCGATGACGGACTCGCAAGACCTCCCCGTTGTGCCCAATGGTGTCCGCGAGATTGACATTGTTGGCGTGCGCAAAGGGGCTTTTGGTGCCGCAGGCTCGGGAGATACCAGCGGTTTTGGTGGGCTAGTCGCACCGATCGTGATGCCCGGTGCCTCAATACCGCCCTTCGGTGGCTGGTTCGATGAAGTCGCTGAAGAAATTGCTCTGTCTCTGGCAGACGCGAATGTCACTGGCGCTGTTGAAAAAATTGTGATCGACCGAGGCGAAATGACTTTCTACGTTCACAAAGATGCCTTGATTGCGTTTGTCACCGAGTGTCGCGATGAACCCGCACTTCGTTTTGAAATGTGCACCAGTGTGAGCGGTGTCCATTTCCCACATGATCTAGACCGCGAATTGCACGTTGTCTACTCGCTCATGTCCATCACCCACAATCGCCGCATACGTATTGAGGTGACAACGGCCGATAGTGATCGTCACATGCCATCTATCGTTTCGGTGTACCCATCGGCCGATTGGCATGAGCGTGAGACGTGGGACTTCTTCGGAATTATTTTCGATGGTCACCCCGCACTCACGCGTATTGAGATGCCGGATGACTGGGTGGGTCACCCACAGCGCAAGGACTATCCACTCGGCGGAATTCCCGTTGATTACAAGGGTGGGACTATTCCCGCCCCTGACAAGCGGAGGTCATACAACTAATGACGACAACTGCTGATCCATTCTCCGGAAGTTACGACACCACCGAGGGCACCATCTATAACCTCGGTGGCGGAGGTGACTGGGACACCATCACAGCTGCACCTGAAGGTGAGAACGAACGCATCGTGGTCAACATGGGACCACAGCATCCGTCGACCCACGGTGTTTTGCGCATGGTCCTTGAGCTTGAAGGCGAAACAGTCACCGAGGTTCGTTGCGGCATTGGGTTCCTACACACGGGGATTGAAAAGAACATGGAGTACCGCACGTGGGTTCAAGGAGTCACCTACGTCACTCGCATGGATTACTTAGCACCCATGTTCAACGAAGCCGCATACTGCCTTTCGGTTGAACGACTTCTTGGCATCGAGGACCAAATCCCTGAACGCGCCAACGTTATTCGCGTCATGATGATGGAACTCAATAGGGTTTCATCGCACCTTGTTGCGCTGGCAACGGGTGGAATGGAACTCGGAGCACTCACCGCAATGATCTTCGGATTCCGCGAGCGCGAATTGGTTCTCGACATTTTTGAAATGGTGTCGGGTCTGCGCATGAACAGCGCTTACATTCGCCCCGGCGGTGTGGCGCAGGATCTTCCCGTAGGTGCTGAGGAAAAAATCCGCGAAACCGTCGTACTTTTGCGCAAGCGCTTGAAAGACACGGCAGATCTGTTGGTGGACAACGCCATTTGGATGGGTCGCACCGTTGGAGTTGGTTATCTCGATCTCACGGGCTGCATGGCTCTGGGAATCACCGGACCAATACTGCGCTCAACCGGCTTGCCGCACGACCTGCGCAAGAGCGCGCCGTATTGCGGCTACGAGAACTATGAGTTCAACGTGCCCACTCAAACGACATCGGATGCTTATGGTCGTTTCCTCATCCGCATCGCGGAGATGAAAGAGTCGCTCAACATCGTGGACCAGTGCCTTGACCGTTTGAAGCCAGGTCCGGTCATGGTCGCGGACAAAAAGATTGCGTGGCCTTCGCAACTCTCAATCGGTGGCGATGGACAGGGCAACTCACCAGAGCACATCAAGCACATTATGAGTGAATCCATGGAAGCGTTGATCCATCACTTCAAGTTGGTGACCGAAGGATTCAGCGTTCCAGCGGGCCAGGCATATGTCCCCATTGAGTCACCCCGCGGTGAGTTGGGTGCCCATGTTGTGAGCACCGGTGGCACGCGTCCTTATCGCGTTCACTTCCGCGACCCATCGTTTAACAACTTGCAAGCAGTCGCAGCCATGAGCGAAGGGTCCATGATCGCGGACGTCATTGCGGCTGTGGCCAGCATTGACCCGGTTATGGGTGGGGTTGATCGTTAAATGAGAGTGAGTGACAAGTAAGTATGACTATCGAAATTTCACGTGGAATCACTGAGGCAACACGCAATGAGATGCGCGAGCTTGCCGCCCGCTACCCAAATCCTCGATCGGCATTGCTACCCATGCTCCACGTTGTACAAAGTGCCCAAGATGAAGTAACCACTGAAGGGATCGCGGCTTGTGCTGAGATTCTTGAGATCACTCAAGCTGAAGTGACCGCGGTTGCAACGTTCTACACCATGTACAAATTCAGCCCGGTGGGCAAACACCACATCGGTGTATGCATCAACACCATGTGTGGACTTCTCGGTGGGGACGCTGTTTATGAGAAAGTCGCCGAACGCCTCGGCGCAACTCATAATGGTCCATCGGCTGACGGCAACTTCTGGCTAGAGCGCATTGAGTGCCAGGCGGCATGCACCCACGCTCCCGTCATGACCGTCGACTGGGAGTTCATGGACGATGTCACCCCAGAGTCAGCAGTAGGTGTCATTGACGCATTGGCTGCAGGCGAAGAAGTCTGGTCAACCCGCGGACCCAAGATCCGTGATTTTCAAGCGACCGAACACACACTGGGAATGGCAAGCGATGAACTCGCAACCGAGGGCAACAGTGTTGACGCAAAAATGCTCGCGGGACTGATGGTGGCGAAGGGATCAAACAACTCATGAAACTCACACCTGTCATTACAGAGTTCTGGGACGACCCCTCGCTGTACACGCTTGACGGTTACCGCAGCCACGGTGGTTACCAAGCACTTGCCAAGGCGTTGAAGGACACCCCTGACAACATCATTGCCACGGTCAAGGATTCTGGTCTGCGCGGTCGCGGCGGTGCTGGATTCCCCACTGGCCTGAAGTGGTCTTTTGTTCCTCAAAATGATGGCAAGCCCCACTACTTGGTGGTGAACGCTGACGAATCAGAGCCGGGTGCGTGCAAAGACATTCCCATCATGATGGCCAACCCGCATGCTCTCGTTGAGGGCGTGATCATCACATCCTTCGCTATTCGCGCCAACCAC
>Ga0255756_1001017_pt1 | contig 32662 bp, 19 predicted proteins | sample 011ome_20_FD_179956 | JGI IMG/M metagenome (GOLD analysis project Ga0255756, IMG submission 179956) | Coastal salt marsh microbial communities from the Groves Creek Marsh, Skidaway Island, Georgia - 011509CT metaG (version 2) | ecosystem: Environmental > Aquatic > Marine > Intertidal zone > Salt... | reverse complement strand
TTCGTCTCTCTTTGTCTTCTTCTCTCTCTCTCTCTCTCTCTCGCTTTGATACTACTAAAGCCGCCAAATCGAATTTTCCGCTTTCGTCGTCCGAGTGCATTTTTTCCATTTAGGGTATATTGTGACACCCTAAAATATACAGAGCTCGACTTTTTCTTTCTCTCGACTCTTGGACAGACGCGGCAGAAATTTATACTCGCGCGTTTAGTATATCATCTGACATCATCATCATGTCTCCTCTTTCGTCGTCGGAAACGCAAGCGCTTTTGAACGGAGACGAACAGAAGAGAACAAGTAAGTCTTCTTCTTCTTTCACGTCACCGTTAAAAGCGGCGACGGCGATCGTCGCCGTTTCGACGTCCCTTTTTGCCACCGCGTCGTACTCCGTTTCGGGGACGCGGGGATCGTCGTCGTCGCGATTGGGCGATCTTTCTCAAAGAGAAGGAGGTGTGGACCTGTTTAAACGAGCGGTGGCGAATTTAGGCGAAGATGCCACGACGACGACAACTGTAGGTTCGAACGATAAAGTCACCTTAACCGTGGGGTGTTCGCACAGAGACGTCTTGAAACGTTTGCCGTTCGACCCGGAAGGTTGGGATTCCAAAGTCGGGGCGAAACTCATCACGGAGAGCAAATCGAAAACGTTTTCGTACGAAGACGCGATCGAGATGAAAGAAATCGGATGCGGGAAGTTTCAAACGCCGTACAAGTTAGGGAACGGCGCGAAGTTTGGTTTTTACCTGTACGAGAAAGCGAACCCGGAGAACTACGTGAGCGATATTGGCGGGAAGTTGGTATTGCTCGAGGAGGAAGAAGAGGAGGAAGCGGCGATTGGCGAAACCGCCGCGTCTTCTTCGAAGAAGAAGATGAAGAAGATGAGTCCGTCTTCTTCGGTTTTAAAACCGTCCGCGACGACCAACACGGAATCGTCGTCCTCTACTACCACCGATTACGCCGCGCAAGCCGTGGCGGCGGAGCAAAACGCGAACGAAAGAGCGAAGGAAATCTCCGCGTTGTTGTCGGCGAGCGTCGGGAAGAAGAAGCACGCGTCCTCGAAGAAATCGGTGAAAAAGCACGTCGAAGAAGAAATCGAGGAAGAGGTATCCGAGGACGGTGCGGTTGAAAAGAAGAGCTCGAAGAAGCACTCTTCTTCTTCTTCTGCTGCTGCTGATAAGACGGTGAAAGGTTCGAAGAAATCTGATCCCGTCGCGGTCGCTAAGGAGGAACTCGAGTCTTCCGGCATCGAAGTCGTCGGCGAGTACTTTGACTGGGGATGGTGGATGTCTGCGTTGTCGCAAGGATCGCAATACCAAACCACCGATATCACGTGTGAGAACACCACGTGCACAATGCAAGTGTGCGAGAAGACGAAGTGCACGGAATATAAGAAGGAATGCGAGACGACGGAAGTGTGCGATGATCTCGGCGACTTCGTGAAGGAGCAAACGGCGTCGATGGGCAAGTCTGGCATCACCAAGAAACAAGCGTCAAAGGCATTGAACAAAGCCACCGAAGCAAGTTCGGAAGTTTCCGAGTTTGAGATCAAGACCTCGTCGTCGTCGTCGACGAAGTCTCATCACAGACACTTGCTCTCTCACCACGCTAAGGTGGCTGACGTCGAGGAAGTCGAACCGACGCACGCGAAGGTGCACAAGAACAAACACTTTGCTGGTTTCGGTTCCGACGCGGCTAAGGCGGCAGAAACCGAAGAAGTTGAAGAACTCGACGAAGAAATCGAGGAGGCGAAAGAAGAAGTTGAAGAAGAAGAAGAAAAGGTTTCGTCGAAGAGCAAGAAGTCTTCATCTAAGAAGTCTTCCAAGAAATCTTCCTCCTCCTCCTCCTCCAAGAAGCACAAAGGAGACGATATTGCGGATACTGGTGCGAACGAGTTCGACACGCGTCACCCGGCGCACATCGCCTCCAGAATGTCCAGCTGCACGACGCAACACGTCGCTGAGAACATGGAGTTTTACCCGAGAGTTCACGGTCCGGCGAACGCCAACCACGTTTACATCTTTGGTGGATGCTACAACGACCGCGACCACGAGACGTGTAACATCCCGGTCGATGTGAACCCGAAGCAATGCGTGATTGTCCATTTGAACGACAAAAACTTTCAAGAAGCAGTCAACGCGTGCTTGGAAGAAGCGCCGATCGATGGTAAGTGCGTTCAGTACGGCAAAGAGTCCAAGTTCGGGATCTTGCCGAGATGGGACGTGACGCAAGTCCACAACATGCAAAAAGCCTTCGCGGATACCGATTTCAACGGCTACCTCGGGAGCTGGGACACTTCTCAAGTTCGTAACATGAACCAAATGTTTGCGAACAACAAAGCGTTCAACGGTGATATTCGAAAGTGGAACTTTGAACACTTAGGTTCCGCCACTGGAATCTTTGACGGCGCCGACAAGTACAACGCCAAGTGGGAGTGTGGCTTCAAAGCGACTGGGATTATCGATTTCAGCTCGTGCCAATCGTCCGAAACGTTGAAAAAGCAAAAAGAAGTCGAAGACAGATTGCAACGCTCGCACTTCGTCTCGAACCCGGAATACAACCCGGAAGAAGAGAACGCGGTGCAAGAAGATTCTGAACCGCTTTCTTCGGCGACGGCTTTTGATGACGAAAACGCGGAAAAGTACGCCGCGGAAAGAGAGCAAGCTTTCAACGAGCAAGTCGAGGAAGCGAACGAAAAGGAAGAGTCCGGTGGTTTGTTGCAGAAGCTTTTTGGGGGCGGTAGTTCTTCCTCAGCCGCACCAAAAGAAGAACACGAGTTACCAACGGCAGCAGCAACTACAACTGTTTCCAATGATGGCGATTACGAAAGTAGCAACGAGCGACCGACACCAACAGCACCAGAAGAACTCGCCAAAGATGACGCGAGTTCCTTAGCATCTTCCGATGACGACGACCGAACGACGAGCTCCTCCTCCTCCTCCTCCTCCTCCTCCTCTTCTTCCTCGTCGTCGTTTTCCTCCAAAACCTTCACGGAGAAGGATTTAACCGATGAGAACTTCAGACGGCAAGTCGCTTTGTGTTTAGCAGAAGAGCCGAAAAAGGGCGATTGCATGGACAACGAGTTCGGGCCGATGATTTCTTGGGACACGTCGAAAGTCACGAACATGTACGAAACGTTCCAGAACCCTCCGATGTTAGTCGAGGGTGATGAATCCTCTTCATTCAACGGCGACTTATCCAAGTGGGACACTTCGCACGTCACCAACATGCGAAGAATGTTTAGCAACGCCAAGGCGTTTCAAGGCGGCGACTTGAGCAAGTGGGACACCTCTCACGTGCAAGACATGTCGCAAATGTTTTCCGGCGCGAACTCTTTCGACGGCGACATTAGCTCCTGGGACACCTCTCGATGCGAAGACATGCACCACATGTTTGAAGACGCGCAACTGTTCAACCAAGACATTGGCAAATGGCAAGTCGGCAAAGCTTTGAAAATGCGCTCGATGTTTCGCAACGCCGAAAGCTTCGACCAAGATTTACGAAAGTGGTCGGTGGCCAAAGTCGCCGAGCAAGAGGACATCTTCAAAGGCGCGAGCGCGTTCAACGACAAGTTCGAATGCGCGTCCAGGCACGATGGTCCAATCGTCTCGTGCAAAGATAAGAGCGAAAAGACGAAGGACAAATCGAACAACAACGTGTTTTCCAAAATCTTTGGTTAACAACGCGACGAGCGGAGCTGCTTTTCGCGAAAGAGATCTCATCATCAAAAACACGCGGCGAAACGAGCGAAAGAAAAAGAGAGTTTTTTTCATCACCATTATTAAAGAGAGAAGAGAGTTACTATTACACACACACATAACACATACATTAGCATTTTAAAGAGAATCTGTACTTAAGAATATATTATCACATATACTCGCCTTGGATTCGTTGACCTTTCGAACATCCATTTGATTTAGGGTAGTGGTACCATCTTAAAGCCTCTCATTAAAGGTGCGACTGTCCTTTCGTCAAAAACCGCGATCCGATCGATACACCTCGAAGAAAACAAAAGAACGTCTCGCGACGCTGTTATTCATCGACTCCTTCGTCTCGGTAAAGTCATCTCAAAGTCGCTTCCCTCCTTCGCGCGTGGTTTTTTTCCCGTCATCTCTTACCTGATTGGAGAGATTATTTAAGCCGCGGGCGGTACAAATGGTTTCACCTTTCGTGTCCACGTTCTCGCACTCGGGGGAGCGAGTGCCCTTAATCCACGACGCGAACAACAACATTAAAAGCGACGAGGAAGAGGCAAAGAATGACGACGCGAAGATGAAGACCACCACTTTTACCACCGCGTTCGCTTTCGTCGCCTTTTTATCGGCGTGCGCGTTCGCCGTTTCTTCCCTTCGGGGAAACAAAGGTTCGTCTGGTGTGTCTTTGCTCGGTTCGTCACAGTCGCAATCGGCGAAGGAAACGATCACGCTCGTCACCGGATGCTCCCCGAGAGATTTAATCTACAGCTTAGATTTCGACCCAAGCACGTGGACCGGGAAAGTCGGGGCGAAATTAATCACCTCGGGAATGTCCAGCGAGTTTCTCTACGAAAAAGCTTTAGATATGACGGAAGTCGCGTGCGGCGTGTACAGCGCGGAATACGCCATGGCACCGAACGCGACGTTTGGGTTTTTCTTGTACCAAGTTGGAAATTCGACGACGAAATATATGTCCGATATTGGCGCGCAAGTTGAAAACGGGCCGATTAAGCAATCGGAGATTGCCGCGCACGCGTGGGCGAACCAAAATCAGGCGAGTTTGGAGAACCATTTAGATTCGAGCGGGACTTTAGAGCAAGGCGAGATTACTGATGCGGAGGAAGACGTGCAGTATTCCGATTTGGCCGCGTACAGAGCGGCCGTGGAAAGCGGACACGTTGACAAAAACGGACACTTGGTGACAGAAGCCGATCCGGAGAACATCAAGATGGCGCCGCAGATGCCGGCGGGATACGGGCAAACCGAATATTACGATTGGGGCGCGTGGTTGAAATACATCGTTCACGGGGTCGAACACGCTGAAAACCAAATCGAATGCGATCCGAGCGCAAACACGTGCACGTTACAGCACTGCTCGAAGTGGCAGTGCACGGATTACACTAAGCCGTGTCAAGAAGGCATCACCGGTTGCACGCACCCGAAAGATTTCATGAGCGAGGCGAAATTGGGAAGGTTAGGCACCGTGAAGAGGTACAAGAACCCGAAATCGATGCCAGCGAGAAGAGAAAAGAGGGAGTGGGCGCCAAAAGAGGTGAGAGAGTTGAAGAAGAAGAAGAAGAGTTCTTCAGAGACTGTTCCTTCCGCTTCTTCGTCGACTTTGAAGACTTTGAAAAAGCACGGCATCGAGCAAGTCGGGGAGCGCGTCATTTTAAAATCCGCGCCTTCTTCGTCGACAAAGGCCACAAAGAAGTCACGCAGTCACTCAAAAACAAAAGTTGTCGTCGATGAATACGAGCAACCGTCAGAAGACATCGTCGAAACGATTGTTGAAGACATCGCAGAAGACGTCATCGTGCCAACTTCTAACGTCGCGGCGAGAGCTTTCCACTGGGACAAATCCGCGGCTGGAAGTCGATCCGTTCGAAGAGCGTTGCAATCGTTTCCGTCGATCAAGAACGGGATGTTTTCGTACACTCCAGCGCACACGACGCAATCAACGCCGCAGCTTGGTTTAGGTCGACTGTACCCGTCGAGTTTGATCAACTACATGGCTGATTGTAATACGAAGCATTTGCACGTGACGAACAACGGCAACGCAAACGTGGAGTATTACCCGAGAATAAACGATGTGTCAAACGCGGGTAGGGTGTACATCTTTGGTGCGTGCTTCAACTCGCGCGATCAGAACACGTGCGCGGTGCCGTCGGATACGCATCCGGCGGGGTGTAAAGACGCCACGGCAGGTTCGCAAACGAACACGAACACGGCGACGACGACTGGAAACACGCGAAAAGGCAACGCGGCTGAGCAATCGACGGTGTCAACCGCTACCGATATTGAAGACGAAACGTTAACGAATACGGATGAAACCGGAGATGCGTCGGCGGCGGCGGCGACGACGACCTCTATCGCTTCGCAATACACGCCAATCACCAACGCGAACATCCACGAAGCCGTGACTGAATGCCTGGGTTACGAACCGCTCGCCGGTGAATGTCCGCAGAGTCAATATGGCGTCATGTCCGATTGGGATGTCTCTCGCGTGACGAACATGGACCAATTATTCTACGACCCGCCACGCGTTGGCGGCGATAAGATGAAATCGTTCGACGGTATGCTCGGCGATTGGGACGTGAGTTCCGTCACTTCGTTCGAGAAGATGTTTAAAAACGCTAACGCGTTTAAAGGCACGAACTTGTACAACTGGGACGTCTCGTCGGCGACGAACATGCACGGTATGTTTGAACATGCGGAAAGTTTTGTCGCGAGAATTTCCGGGTGGAACGTCGGAAACGTCAAAACTATGGCCACCATGTTCCAAAACGCTTTGAGCTTCAACCAACCGCTGAAGGATTGGGACGTTTCCTCCTGCAAAGATTTCGCGCGGATGTTTTCCGGCGTTTTCGAAAGCGGTTTCGCGCAAGACATCTCTACGTGGAACACCAGAAACGACGCCAACATGAACAATATCTTTTTCCACAACGATGCGTACGCGGCGAAATTTACGTGCGCGAACGCCGATAGTGGGCCACCGAGTTCGTGCAAAGCAAAATCGGTCTCAGAAATGATCGCCGCGGCGATGGGTACGGACGAAGAGGACGGGAGAAAGTTCTCAAAAAAGCACTCTTCTTCGTCTAAACGCGGCACCACCAGTAGTAGTCATAGCAGTAAGAAAGCGTCATCAAAGTCGAAGAAAGGTAACGACGTCGAGTTCGTTCCGCAAGTCCATTCCACCGCGGATTCCGAGGCGGAGGATATGGTGATGGAAGCGACTGAAGTCGCTCGAGGGGGGAAATCTTTGTTCAACAAGTTCGGCTCGTTCTTCGGAAGTACCGGCGGTAAAAAATCTGAAGAAAAAGACGACGAGTTGACGTACGCGGATTACAACTCCGAAGATTTATACGGCGCGACTTCGCAAGAATCCGAGGGTTTTGATGCCACCTCCGAGGAAGCCGGAGGAGGAGATCAAAACGTCCTCGACGGCGTCGTCGCGCGCGAAGAAGAAGAAACGAAAGAAGAGGAAGGTCAACTCGGCTCGGACGAGAACGAGGAAGAGGAAGAAGAAAACCTCGACGAGTGGGGAGAACCGCTGAACAAATACGCCTCCGACCCTGTGAAGCCTAGAATCATCCGCCAAACCGGTCACGTGGACTTGTTCGGAACTTTATCTTCTTCTTCTTCGGAGAAGAAGAAGACGAAGAAAGCGCTACACAAGCACTAATGCCTCGTCGCGGCGACGAGAGACGAGGGACGAGAGAGGAAGGACTGAAAGTCTCTCCTCTTTTATACACACTGTACACTTAAAACCACATCACGACATTATTATCATCATCATCATTCTTAGACATTAACGACGATTGTTTTAATCCACATTATTACTGTTATTATTTACACGCGTACATATCGTCGTCGTCGAGACCGTTCTCTTCGTCTCGTCTCCCAAGTACGAAGCGATCCCTAAACTGAAGCGAGATTGAAGCCGCGGCCAAAATGCAATCCGTCTGCACTTTTCCTCCCTCGACTTAAACTTGCGCGCTAAAGAGTTGCAGTTTCTGTTTCTTTTTCTTATCATCGCACACATAATGAACACCACTGTTACGAATACCGCGGAGGAGAAACCGCTTTTGGCGAAAGCCAGAGGCGCGTTGGACTCTTCTTCCTCCGCGTCGACGTCTCTCGTCGCGAATGGATTTTCCCGCGCGAGCAAAATGGTTGCCGGCGCGGCCGGTCTCGCCTTGGTCTCCGCCGGGACGCTTTCCGCGTCGAGAGCGCACCAAGCGTTTAACGGTCTCGGTTCTGCGGCATCTGCGGACGTGGTCACGCTAACCTTGGGGTGTTCACCGACCGATTTGTTATCTTTGTTGCCGTTTGAACCGAAAAGCTGGACAAAGGCTGAGGTTGGAGTGAAATTCGTCTCCTCCGCGATGTCGAAAACGTTTGATTTCTCGCAAGCGAAAGAGATGGTTTCGACGTCGCAATGCGGGGTGTACCAACTCCCGTATCAAATGAGCGAGAACAGCAAGTTTGGTTTCTATTTATACGAGAAAGGGAACCCGAGCAATCACATGTCAGACATCGGCGCGCAAGTGAAGGGCGGTCCGGTGACGGAGTCGTCTATTCGAGCGGCGGGGTGGTTGAACGATAAGAACGCGGCGACGAAGAACGCGAAGACGATCGACATCGAGGACATGCGTAAAGCGGCGAAGAAAGACGCGCAAGATGCGGATGCCGCGGCGAAGAGAATCGCGGAGAAGACGTTTCACACCAAGACGGAGACGGTGACGCAAAGAAGCGCGGCGGCGAGCGGCGACGAAGTCGTTTCCAACCTCGGCTTGGTCGAAACGAGAACGTATTCTAACTTTAACGGCAACGCGAGAATCAAGTCCGACACGATTGCTTGCGATGGTTTGAAGAAAACGTGCACGTTGAAATCGTGCGCCGGTGCCGCGTGTACGGAATACACCAAGCACGACTGCGACGCCGGCAAGCCGGGGTGCAAAGTCTCCGCGGATTTCAAAAACCCGGCGGATGTTGCCGTGAGAACGACCGAGGAGAAGAAGTTTTTCCAAGCGACCATGACGCCGCAAGAAAAGACGCGCGAGCAAAACAGAGATATGATCCAAAAAGCGCAAAGAGATTTGGGAACGACGGTGGAAGTGTTGCCGACGAGAAGACGCTTGTTGTCCAAGATTTTTGACATCAAGAACTCCGTTCAAACCTCGTTGCCGGAAATGGGCTACGGTCAATCCCATCCGACCAGAGTTATTAAGTATATGGCCTCGTGCACGACGAAGCACGTCACGGAAGATGCGGAATTCTACCCGAGAATCCACGACGCGTCCAACCCGGGCCACACGTACGTCTTCGGTTCGTGCTTTAACAACAGAGACCAACAAACGTGCAAGTTACCGACAGAAGTCTTGGCGCCGGGATGCCCGGGCTCTTCCGCGACTTTAGCCAAATCGGTGATTAACCCAATCACGAAAACGGCTTCTTTGTCTGGTGACTCGTTGCATTACTTGACGAATGACAACATCCAAATGGAAGTCGCGAAATGTTTAGGCGACGACCCGATTAAAGGCGACTGCCCGAAACAAAAGTTTGGCAAGATTTCCTCCTGGGACGTTTCCAGAGTCACGGACATGTCGCAACTCTTCGACCACCCGCCGTTGAAGAACAAAAACGACCGATATTCTTCTTTCAACGGTGATCTCGGCAACTGGGACGTCTCGCACGTCACGGACATGAAGTTGATGTTTAGCCGCGCCTTGGCGTTTGAAGGGAAGAACATCAACAAGTGGGACGTCAAGAATGTCGAAAACATGTCTGGTATGTTTAAACACGCGGATAGATTCAACGCGATGATTTCTGGCTGGAATACTGGCAAGGTGCGCAAAATGAACGTCATGTTCCAAAACGCGTTTGCGTTTGACCAAGACATTTCTCGCTGGGACGTCTCTCAAGTGAATGATTTCACGAGAATGTTCGCGGGTACCTTCGACAAAGGTTTCGGTCAAGATATTACCAGCTGGAGCGTCAAACCGCACGCGAGACAAGTCGACATGTTCTTTGAAGCGTATAACTTCCAATCGAAGTTTGTGTGCGACCACGTCGACCACGGACCAATCTCCTCGTGCGTCGGCGCAGCCGCGAGCGCCGGGAAGAGCGAATCCGAATTAAAGGAAATGGCCAAGAAGAAGGCGGCTGAAGACGAAGCCGACGATGACACCGACGTCGAAGAGAAGGCATCCTTCTTCGGTAGATTCAAGCATTGGTTGCAAAACTAACTTTTTTCGCGTTACAAGATGCAACTTCATCACCTTTTAAAAATTTTATTATATATGTTGTTATTAAATGTAAAATTATTATATTCCATTACTAGGAACACCAGTTACTAGTTCTCTATCTCTATCTACATCATCACCTTCCTACGCGGCGGCTTGCCTGTGTTTCTCTTCTCTGTATCTATCTATCTATCTATCTATTATGCGTGTATCCTCGTTTTCTTATTCTACATCTTATTCTAACATCTCTCGCGCCAACACGTTCGCCAACACCGCGTCGTCCATCTCCACCTCGTCGCACCCACCAACGCTCTCCGCCAACGCCGCCGCCAACATGTGTTTACACATCAACTTCTCGTCCCTGGAAACCACGTCCCACGTAAAACCTTTACACGCGCAAAAATGGTCCGGGTACGTCAGATGTTGTTGTTGTTGTTGTTGTTGTTGTTGTCCGCCGCCGCCGCCGCGGTAGTCGTCGTTCATCGTCGCGCCGCCACCATTCATACCACCACCACCACCACCATTCGTCGTCGTCGTCGTCGTCGTCGCCTTCACCGCGTACACCGTTCGTCTCGATTTTTTCCCGATAAACCTCGTCACCCCTCCTCGACTCGAGGCGACGTCCAGCGCTCTCCCCAAATTCGTCTCGCCAAAGATGCATTCCAAAGCGACCAAATCCGTTTCGCTCAAGCCTTTCTTTTTCTCTCTTATGTCTCTGAATATCGCTCGAGCGATGTTCCCTATCGAGCACGCGTTTTGCATGCCGCGTCCTCCGTGTCGCTCGGTGAGTCGTTTGATGTCTTGGTCTTCTTCTTCTTCTTCTTCTTCTTCATCCGTGTCGTCTTCTTTGTCTTCGTTCGTTTCGTTTCCAATTTTGAATTTCTCTCCCTCCCCGCGCAAAGTTTTATTCGCGCGCGTACTACGCATCGTCGTCGCGTTGTGACTCGTCGCGTTTTCGTTACCCCCGCCAGCGCTTTTCCTCCTCGACGAATTCGTCGTCGGTCCAAATCTGTCGCCTAAACCCATGAACGCCGGGTACGCCGACCCGGAGATGCATTCGTCCTCGACCGTCATGCGTGCCCCTCTTCTCTCTTCTTTCTCTCTCTGGGGGAAACGCAGATTCTCGTTCGCTCTCCGCATTCGTGTCGTTCGCGCAAAGTCGTAAACACCTCTGCCAAAAGCAAATTGAGTCGATTTTTACGACGCTTTTTAGAGGAAATCAGAGAGAGAGTGAGAGAGAGAGTAATGCGCGAGGAGGAGGAGAAGCAGGAGAGGAGGGAGAAGACGAATACTGCGCGCGTTGAGAAGAAGCACGAAAGAATCATCTCGAGAGGCGAAGAGAGCGAGAACGACGACGATGATTCAGACGACGACGACGGAAAAGAAGACGAAGACGAAGAAGAGAAAGACGAAGAGTTGAACACTAACGAGAGAAAGATGGTGAAGAACAACAACGACGCCGCCATTGCCGCCGATGCTGCTGCTCTCGCGACGACGACGACGACCAAAGGAGAGACGACGACGGTTGAGAACGGAAAGAACGGCAAAGACGAAGAAGCGACGACGACGACGACGACGGGAAGGCGTCGTCTTCGAACGCTTCGAAACGACTCCTATGTGCGAAAAAAAGAGCGTCTTCGTCAAAATCGATTCGGCGTTCCAGCGACGGCGCTCGTGACGTCCGTGGTACACAAACTCCGCGAAGCGTCTCGAGCGTTGATCGACCACTTGAGCAAAGGAAGAGACGAGGCCGAACGGATATTCGAGAAGATTGGAAGTAGCGCGGAGGAAACGAAGTGCGCCGCGCACGAGATTGAGAACGCGAGCGAAGAGATCGACGATTTGTTGCGCACGCTCGTAGACGCGGGAGTGCGTGCAAAGGAGGAGGAGAAGGAGAAGAAGAAGAAGAACATCATTGGCGGCGGCGGCGGCGCGTAAAGGAATACGAGACGCGCTCCGCTCGGTACGCGCGAGCGGCGAATACTACTATTCATAGCACATACTATCATAGCACGTAATACTAGCACATCACGAGTAGACAGTCGCAAATGAGCGTTCGCACGAAACGTGTTCTTCTTTTGGTGTGCGACTTTCTTGCGTCTTAAAACATCGCGATCAAAGTAGTCTCTCGCCTTCGCTTCGTCTTTTCGTTTGTTTCTTCGAATCTCGTTGGAAACCGAATGTGCGACACAAAACGACGCTTTGAACGGACTTTTGCAACAACCACAACGACAAAACATTTCGACGACAACAACAACATGTCGACGACACCGAACGACCGCGTGGTTGAAACTGCTGCGAAAAGTCTCGACGATGATGACGTCGTTTTAGAGATGATTCGCGCGTGTGCGCACAAAAACCAGTGCTATTCCTGCGGCGAAGATGAATCCGTCGTCGACGAGAAAATCGTCAACGACGAGTGCGCGTACACGTTCGCGTCGCCGTTCGTTCTTTCTCGCGGCGAAAAAGAACAACAATGTCGTGGGATTTTCGTGAACATGAAAACGCGTCGCGCGGTGAGCAGGAAGTATTTACGCCTGGATTCGAGAAAGACGAACAGGCAAGGTTTGTATCTCGAGAGACGGTTTCGGAAGGTTTTCGATGATGTCAAAATCGAGGAAGACGAGAAAGAAGAGAAGAGAAAAAGTACTACTATTACGAAACTGGGCGTAGGAATACACGGCGGATTCGAAGAGGAAGATTTCGCGAAACCGAAATATACAGTCGCGAAGGAGGAAAGGATCGTCGTGTACGATTGCGAGCGAGACGTGATCTTGGCGGGAATGAAGGTGGATTTTGAAAAGGATCGTCAAACGGAGGAGGCGCGAAACGACGACGCGTCGTCAAAGTTGCCGACGGTTGTTTTCGAGTGCGCGAAAACCATCTCGAAAAAGGAAGGTTACGACGCGAAGAAGGACGTGATGGCGAGTTGGGAGGACGTGCCGAATGTTTCCAAGTATAGCGAGAATTTAGTGCAAGTGAAGAGCGAAGGGAAGACGAGGATTTCGCCGGATCCAAAGACGTGGAAATGTTTTGAAACCGGGGAGACGACGAATTTATGGTTGAACTTGAGCGACGGCGTCATCGGAAGCGGGCGCAGACATTTTGACGGGAGCGGTGGAAACGGGTCCGCGTTGAGACATTACCAGAGCGAAAAGGCGAAAGGAAACGAGTATCCGCTGGTGGTCAAGTTAGGCACGATTACGCCGGACGGGGCGGACGTGTATTCCTACGCCGCGGATGAAGACGACGCGGTAACCGATCCCAAATTGGCCGAACACTTAAAATTTTGGGGCATCGATATCATGTCGCAAGTGAAAACTGAGCAAACGATGAACGAGATACAAATCGATAAAAATCGAACGTTTGAGTTCGACGCGATCACGGAGCACGGGAAGGATTTAAGAGAAGTCAGCGGTGAGGGGTTGATTGGATTGAGAAATTTAGGGAACTCGTGCTACGTGAACTCCGTCGTGCAAGTGATGAAAGAGTGCGCGAACGTGAGGAAAGTGTTCGCGGACGAAAAGCAGAAAGAGCACGTTTTTGAAACCGGAAACAGTGGTGGAGCCAAAGCAATCGAGAACGATCCGTTGGCGCAAACCGTAAAACTTTTTTCCTCGTTGACTTCCAGCGAGTACGCGCGGACGAGCGAAGAACTCTCGGACGAAACGCAAAAGAAACAAGACTTGCGAGGATTAGCGGAAGGTTTAGCGCCTCGAATGTTTAAGCGGTTGATTGGAGAAGGTCACGCGGAGTTTTCCACCGCACGACAGCAAGACGCGCGCGAGTTTTTCGAGCATTGCTTAGAGAAGTTTGACAAATGGCAAAAAGACGGAGTTCGCGAATCTCGGTTTTTCGCCAACGAACACGCCGGTGGTGTTGCTCTTAGTTCAATTAGCTCCGAATTTCAATTCGAGACTTTAGCAAGGACCGTGTGCGGAAGCTCGCACAAAGCGAAGTTCGAAGTAGGTTCGCACACAGTTTTAGATATGTGCGTACCGAGAGAAAAGGCGGTGAAAATAGAAACCACCAAAGAGGAACTAGAAACGGCCGCGTCAAAAAGACAAAAGAAGGAAGGCGAAGAGGACGCTCCCGCACCGTTAGAAGTTCCGTTTGCGACGTGTTTAGAAACGTTCACGCAAGAATCTATCATCGAAGACTATTATTCGCCGGCAATTCAAGGGAAAACGTTTGCGACGAGGAAGACGTTTTTGAAAACTTGTCCGAACGTGTTGGCTCTGTGCGTGAATCGATACTACGTCGGCGACGATTGGAGACCGACGAAGATGGATTGCGTGGTGAACGTTCCGGAAAGACTCAACATCGAAAGTATGCGAGTTGACGAGAAAAAAGACGTGGATGCATATGAATTGTTGCCGGAAGACGTGGACATGGATGCGAATGCGGCGGCAAATGCAGCCCCGGCGGCGAATGAAATCACCGCGGACGACGCGATTGTCGCGCAGCTCGTCGCCATGGGTTTTAGCGAAAACGGGAGTAAACGCGCCGCTATCGCGACAAGCAACGCGAGTGCGGAAGTCGCCATGGAGTGGGTTTTTGCACATTCCGAGGACCCAGATTTTAATGACCCGCCGGTGACCACTATGGATTTGAGTAAAGACGTCGACAAAACGAATAGCGTTTCGGTCGAAGCGATTTCGCAACTCGAGTCGATGGGATTTTCGAGCGCGGCGAGCCGAACGGCGTTACGCGTGAGTGGGAATAGCAACAGCGTCGAAGCGGCGTGCGAGTGGCTCTTCGCAAACATGGACAATATCGACGACGCGTGCGCGAAAGCTGAACGCGAGTTGGAGGAGAAAGAACAAGCTGGAAGAGACGCGTCATCGACCGATGATACTACTACGAACGAAATAATCGACGGTAAAGGCGAGTACGAGTTATTCGGCGTGGTCAGTCACATGGGTTCAAACACGGCGTGCGGTCATTACGTCGCCCACGTCAAAAAGAACAACCAGTGGATTCTCTTCAACGACGAAAAAGTTGCGGTCAGTGAAAGCCCGCCCCTCGGATTAGGCTACTTGTACTTTTTCCGAAGACTTTGAGCGAACAGAACTAACTACAGTACCGACGACGTAATAGTTTTTTTAATACATCGTCGAGGACTGCGTACCTAAACTCGACGATAAATTCTAAACTTCTAGTATTCCGCTTTGAAAAATGGCCACAGCTTTGGTCGGCTTCGTCCAAACTAATTTGCTCGTCGCCGCTCTCTCGTCGCCCACGCGACTGGCGACGAAATTCCACGCTTTCACTTGACTCGACGGCGAAAACACCGGCGTGCTCGCTATTTTCGAAATCACGTCCAAACTCTCTCGATCGACTCGTCCGAAAATGATATTCTTCCCGTCTAAACTCGGAACCGGCGCCGGTCCAGTCGTTATTATAACTTCACTATAAACGTTGCCATCGAAGGGACTCGCCGTCCGACTTCCGTCGTAACTCAACGCCAACGAAACCGTGCCCGGTTTCAAATGGTTCCCGCGAAACGCCGACGCCTTTGTTAAATCCGCGTTTCGCTCGCCCGCGCTAAACGTCCCCTCCGGTACCGAAACTTGCCCTAAACGTTTGCTCCCGTTCGCACCAAACGCGATAAACTCTCCTTTCCGTATGTCGTGGAAAACAGTTCGGTCGTACGCGCCGCTCTCGACTAACTTGCGAAACATTTTCTCCGTATCTGGACACTTTTTCCCATACAGACCAATTTTCACTCTCCCGATTTTCTCGGCGTCTCCTACCGAACACACCGCGTCTCCACCCAACGCCCTTTCCGCGCGAACGATAGATTCGCACAGGCCGATGTCAAAGTACGCGCAGGACGTTATTTCATCTTCTTCACTCCACTCCTCGACAGACTTTGCGTCGGCATCATTCAACAGAAGGGAGAAAAAGACAACGAACGCGCTCGTTAAAGAAGGAAAGGAAACCAACAACGCTTCGCGTCTTCTGCTTTTCCTCTCATCAAAATTCGTTCTCGTCGCAACAACAACAACAGTCGCATTACTTTTGCTCAAATTCTCTCTTTTCCTCCTCGTCTCTCCTTTTCCTCCTCCTCCTCCGTCCTTCTTCAAAGAGAGCGCATTCGTGTGAAAGAAAGCAGAGCGGGAGAGAGAAAAGGTCGAGGGCATTTTTTTCAAAGGCACCCTCTTTTTTTTTTTGAAGACTTTTTAGTTCGCCTCATTAATTAAAAAGAAGAAGAGCAAACTTTTCTCTCATCTCTCCTCTTTGTTTTATCACACGCGTTTAAGAAGAAGAAGAAGCGCGTGATAAAAGTCGTTCTCAGTAAAAACGAAGACATGTCGCCGACGCACAGTACGAAGTTTTGTTGTTGTTGTCGTTCTTTTTTTGTCCTCCGCTTTTGATTGATGATTTTGATTTCGTTCGATTGAATACTCTACGTGAGGAAAAGCTTGAAAATTGTTGGCACTTTTCTATATAATATTGACGCGCACTTTCTCTTCTTCTTCGGTCTTCTTTTCCGGCGGTGGATACTACTCACGCGTCGTGAAGGTATATGTTTCGCGAACAATAAAGGCGGCGCGGGGAAAACGTTCATGGCGTACCAACTGGCGTGCGAAGCGGCGCGCGCGAAACCAGATTCCAAAATTTTGGTCGTTGATTTCTCAATATATTCGGATATTTCAGCGTTGTTAATGGGAGGGTCCTCGCGAGACGGCTTCGGGAGACCGATGAAAGGACTACAAGTGGCCGTGGATGCGGTGGATCCGGACGAACGAGCGGACGCGTTGGTTCGAGATTTAGAGTTGGCCGCGTTGAGGAAAAAGTTGAGGAGAGAAGACGAGGAGGCGTCCTCGTACGGGAGCGTGGCCGCCCCGGCGCAACAACATCGATCGATTTTTGGGGCGTATTTCACGCCGTCGCCGGGGAGGATCGAGCAAATGAAGAAGAAACAGGAAGAGGAGGAAATTGTGGATTTGACGAAATACGCGGCGCAACCGGGGAAGTATAACGAGAACGTTCCGAAGAACTTGTATTTAATCGCCGGGTGCGGGCAGGAGAGTTGGAGTTTGGAACACACGCAGGATATCGTCATGGACGACGGTTCAGGGCAGCAAGACATTCCTCTGTGGGCGAGAACTGGCGACGAGTGGTTTCCTGCCGCAAAGGAGATGGAAAAAGCGATTTTATCGTTGCCGAAGGAGTTTGATACGGTGTTTGTGGATACCGACCACCTTTCGGCGTGCGTTTTGACAAAGTTGGCTTTGGCTTCGGTGAAATCAGTTGTCGTCCCGTTGTCGTTCGACGACGTCGATTTTAATCGATTGTTTCAAGACGTCACCAAGAACGCCTTGTTCCAAGACGTGATGATTGATATGGACATCAAGAACCAGTTGAAAGCGAGAGTGAAGAAAATGGTGTTCACTCGCGTGGACAAAACGGCGAACAAGCCGACGTCGACGCCGCGAGGCATTCACTCGCCGTTTACGCCCACGAAAACGACGCAGGCGCAAATGGACGACATGGCGCAACAAATGTGGGCGGCGTGTGAACACAGCGAGTACATCAAGAGTCTCTTTTCCGGCATCGAGGATTTAAAACCAGAAGGAGGGAGCTTAACGCAGACGTTCGTGAGAAAGTACTTTTCGACGTTCAAGTTAGTGCCGGATTTGGCCGCGAACATTTCGAAAATGAACGGGGTGCCTTTGTGCGTGATGACTGGGGACACGTATACCGCCGCGAGTGGTTTGAGTGGGAAATCCGACGCCGGGAGTTTGACCGCTTTGAAAGTGGAGTTACAGTACGAGTGCCAAAGCATTTTGGACGACACTTTCAACGCGCCAGTCACGGCTTCGTAAGAAGAAAAGAAAGAAAAGGGGGATAGGTAGGTAGAACAGCAGCAGCAGGAGGAAAAGGAACACATACACACACAGAGAGAGAGAGAGAGAGAAAGAGAGAGACATAGCGCGCGAAACTTTAGTCGCGCGAGTAATATATACGTAATATAACACAGAGAGACAAAAACATCTTTTTGAATTTCCATTCATCAAAGTACATTACAAAAATTTCTTCTATCGCGCTATAGCAGGTACCTGTACACATATCGTATCGTACATGTATTCCTTTTTTCTTTCTACTTGTTATTGTTATGCTCTACTAAACCGCAGTATTTCGGCGGTGACTGTGCGAACGTCGCAAATGTGATCGCAAATGTTGGGAATGCGACGAGTTCGCGTGCGCCTGTTTCCTTTGCTCCGCGAGCGCGATGGTGTGAATCATCAAAAGCGCTTGCACGCAATAACAAACGCTGCCCATGACGTAGCCAACAAACAACCACAACGCACCTTTTACAAAACGCGCGTGATCTGCTTTGATATCGTGGTTTGTTGGAAAGTCATTGCCATACGGCGAGCTCGATGCGTTACCGCTGCTATTCGGCGTCGTCGTATGATTATTGTTCGCCATCTCATCGTAGAGTCTTTCTAATACCATCGATACCATCGATGAGGACACGGTTTCGTTATGCGTCGTCGAAGAAGTAGAAGGCGCGCCGCTCGCCATGCTATTCGCCACTGCAAACGTTGACGCTGGCGGTGTCATTATCGCCCCGATTAAAAACAACCACGATCCGATTAAGGAATAAAATGAAATTTTTTCGTGCGCGCCGTTTGGTAACAGAAAAGGATTCCACACCCACTGGCGTTTACTCGCGCACCAATAAAACCACGAGCCGAAGAGATAAGCTAACGCACCGCAGTGCCCAGTTCGCACTTCGACTACGGTGGACATTTGCACGAACTGCTTTCGATCTTCCGAGGAATCAAAGTGCGTGTGATACCACCAGTGACCGTGATGCGTACTGTTCGTATTCGCGTGTATTGGAACGGTAACCCAGTGCGCGGAATCTGCAATCACCATCGTCGCTATGATTTCGGCGACGAACAAACCGCTTCCGATTAACGTCAACAGCGCTCCAATCAATTCTAACTTTCTCGTTCGTTTAATCCACTCGTCGTTATTTTCTCTCAACCACATCTGTCTGCTCGGTTCCATCTCGCGTGTTCGTTGTTCAAACAAAACCACGTTCAAATCGTTCTCATCTCGTATTTGCTCTCTCAATCTTGCATCACCCCCGAATTTCACGCGTCGCTTATTTTTCGCTCTCGAGTACTTCCTCTTTGCTCGGTAGGACGCCCACAGCGTTAACGCGCTCGCAAAAAAGAAGAAAAAGCCGCCGATTAAATACGGAACCAGTTCAGCTCTCACGTACATCTCTGGGTTTCTCGTCACCCGGCGAAAACACGAACACGCGGAACCGACGACGCAAAACAAAGCGGCGAATAAGAAACACATGGCCACCCACCAAGACAACGAATCAAACTTCCAACACCAACGGAACCGAAACAAACAGTAGTTTCTCGAGTCTTCGATAACACTCGTATTATTAGTATTAGTATTAGTATTCGCCCCTGTCGAAGGATGCACCGCGAGTAAAGCGATGTCGTCCTCATCGATTGAAAGCGTTTCGTTTTGTTCTTTGTCTTCTTCTTCATCTTCGCAATATTCTTCGCCGCCCGAGACGTCGGCATCGTCATCCTCATCCTCCTCCTCGGACGACGACGACGAAGAAGAAGAAAAAGAAAAAGAAAAAGAAGAAGAACGGGGACGATGTGCTTCGGAATCTGACTCCGAGGATTCAGAAGAACAACTCCTCTCGATCTCCTCTCCGTCCTCGTTCACTTTCACCCTCTCTTTCGTCCACGGGTCTCTCCTGTACACGAAAAATCCTTCCTCCTCTTCTTCTTCTTCTTTCGCTCTTCGTCGTTTACGTCGTCTTCGTCGCCTTCTCTCGACGTTTACGTTCATCACCCTCTCAAAGTTGGGTAAAACAAAAAGCACATTTTTGATACGAGTCTTCTTCTTCTTCTTCTTCTTCAGCGCTTCTCTTTTTTCAAACGCCTTTCGCGCGACAACAAAAACCGCAAAAGCCCAACACGACTACTACGAACAACGAAACCCCTCCTCTTCTTCACAGTCTTCCTCTCGACGAACGAGAGAACGAGAGAGAGAGACAAAGCCACCGCGTATTCCTTCAATCTCACACTTTACTCCGAGAGAAAGAAAAATGAAAAGAACGGAAGAAGAAGACGAAGACGAAGCAAGAAGAGACGACAAAAAAAAAGTATTTAGGGTTTGAAAAAAAAAACAAAGTACACTTTTTTCTCTCATCAATGAAATTCGTCAGTCAGAACTCGATCCTTGCGTTTTCTTTCGTCGCTTCGTCCTCGCGTCGTCATGACGAACGAGGAGGACCGAGAACCTCTCTTAGCGAGGAGGACGATTATTCAGACGACGACGACGCGAGCGAAGAAGACAAATACTACTAATTCGATTTTGATGAACAACACGATGGGGGAAACTTTTTATTCCTCCTCGTTTACGTCGTGTACGTCGTGTACGTCCAGGTGGGGGAAGATGATTTTCATCTTCTTTTTGGCCGCGGCGACGATTGGAGGATTGCTCGGCGTCGATCTGTCGCCGCGCAGAAGGGATGATGATGACGATGGACGTTTACTCGCGCAGAAACAAAGGCATCGTTATCAGCAGCGGCATCAATTTGGCGAGGCATTATCATCGTCGTCGTCGTCGTCGTCGTCGTCGTCGTCATCGACGACACAGGCGACGGCGAGATCCCCGGACGCGCTCGTGGAGAGTAAACAAGTGGAACCGGAACTGGCGTTTCACACGGAGGAGGAAATCGCGTCGGTGATCGCGGCGGCGTTGGAAGGCGACGAGAAAAAGACGAGCGACGAGAGGAACATGAGACGGAGGAGAGAGAATGATAACAACAACAACAACAACAACAACAACGAAGAGGTGAGTAGCAGCAGCAGCAGCAGCAGACGAGCGAAGGAAGAACCGATGATGGGGAAGAGAGAGGCGGACGACGACGACGACGGCGGCGGCAAAGAGAACGAAGGCGTCGACGCGGACGAGGCGGAGGCGAATGGGGAGAGGATTAGCATCGGAAGCGCCACCGCCGCCGACGGCGGCCCCGGCGGTTCTTCAGAAGATAAAGACGATCAAGAGGACGAAGCCGAGGAGCAGTCGCAAGCGGAGGAGGCTTCGAGAGCGTGGGATTTGAGCACGTATCTTAACGTGCAAGCGAATTCAGAAAATTCGGCGGAGAGTTTAGTGGCGTTGATTGCCTCCGTAGGAGGCGACGAGAGAGAGTTGGAGAGGTACGTGAAAGTGGTTGAACCAATTGACCCGAGCCAATGGCCGGTGAATATCGATAAAGCGATGTACGCGTTGAAGAGTATTTTTAGATTGAAAGCGAGAGCGGCGGAAGCGGCGCAGATGGAAGCCAAGCTGGGAAATTTCGTCAACGAAGACGAGATTGAAGATGGAATCGCGACTCGCAGATTGAGACGAAGAAGAAATTTGATGAAGGCAGATGAGGAGGAAATCGAAGGAGGTAAACTCGGGTACTTTCAGATGGGTAAATTCGTGAACGACGTGATCAAAGGAAAAGTGAGCGAACAATCAAACGAAGATGATGAAGAGGAAGAAGATGATCAAGATTACGATGAAAAAGCAACTTCAGGCAGCTCCTCCACCCAATCCATGGGGGCTTCGTTAGGCGACGAGAAAGAGAAGTCACTTTCTTCGTTCGACGATTTAGAGACGAGCTCTTTGGGCTATTTCGACTTCAAAAGTTTCATCGACGACATGCTCTCGAATCATCCGGAAAAGAAGACCATAGACAGCGACGATGGAGAAGGCATTTCGTATTTAGGCACTGGCGATAACGAGGACGAGAAGGAAACGAAGAAGAAACAAAAACTTCCCTCGCTCGGGTATTTCGATTTCAAAAAGTTTGTCGAAGACGCAATGAGTGAAGCGCCGAAACCGAAATACGAGCGAAAATTCATGGACTCCGAAAACGACAGTTCTGGCGTGTATTTAGATGCTGCGGCTGGCTCGACTCTTGGGGAGGCGCAACAACCGAAACTCGGCAAAGTGATCGAAGATACCTCCGAAACCATCGAAAGTTTGAAACCGCTTGGGCTCACCGCCGATGACGTGAAAGTTTTGTACAAAGCGTACAAGAAAGAGAAGAAGGAAAAGGAAAGTTTGCAGGATAATTCAGAGAAGAGTGGTAATAAAGTATCTGCATTGATTGAGGATGACGACGAGGAGATGACCTTGGCGAAAGAGTGGAACTTGAACAATTTGAGAGGCATGGGATGGTTCGAAGCGTTAGTCGACCGCGATAAAGAAACCGGTAAGTTATCCTCCAAGTGGTGGCAAACTGAAAAGATTCCAGAGTTGGGAAAACTCTTCTCTCACGTCTACCGATGGCAACTCGCTAAAGACGCGAAAAATGAAAAGGCTTTGATTTTGGACGCCGATGGTTTGTTAGACACGTCCAATCTCGCCATTCCCATGGACGCCATTCGAGTCATCTCGGCGCACGCATCGAACGATTTCGACGTCATGTTCTTGGGAAATCTGGGCACGAAAGATCCAATCTTTGAAACCTTCCCAGACTCGAGCGGTAACGTCATCGAGATCCGCAAATGGCAAGGAACGCAAGACGCGACCAACGCGAACGCATACATCGTCTCGGCGCAATTCGTGAACAATATTTTCGATTTTATTTTGAGCTCAGACATGAACGTGCCGAAGGAGAGTTTGGAGAACTGGTTAGGAAGAGTCGTTTGCGGCGCCAAAGAGCAACAACAACCGCAACAACAAGACGATTTAGAAGAAAACTCCTCCCTCGGTCTCGAATCGGCCGTCAACGAAGAGCTCTCGGAGGAAAATACTTTAGCCAAGAAACCAGTCGTCGGAAAACACGTGTTTAACTGCTACTCCGCCGCCGGCGTCCAAGTGAAGCCAACCGCTTCGTCATCGGACGCCGCTTCGAAGCGCCAACGCAAACAGCAACAACAACAACGATCGACCGCCGCTACCGCGGACGTCGTCGACGGTCTCGAAAGCGTCTCTTCTTCCGAAGAGAAAGGAGGTACAGACGTTCATCGAGCAGTCGCTTAATCATATATTATTCTTAGATTTTTATTAAATTAAAATAGTTTGTACTTCTGTCTTTGTAACGAAACAACTCACGCCACAACTCATTTCTCTCTCTCTCTCTCTTTCTTTCTCTCTCTTTCTCTCAACGCACTCGGTCGCGTCAACGCGCCGCGAATAAAAAAGAGGACGTAAACGTAAACGTAAACGAGTAGTAAACAACCACGACAAAGAATGAGAGTCAAACGCAAAACTAAAGTCCGGAAATACCTTCGATACTACCGCACAGTCCACGGGTTCCGCGAACCGTACAAAATTCTCCTCGACGGAAACTTCGTCTCCGCGTGCGTCGCGCGGAAACTGGACGATTCCGCCGCGCATCACGTGACCAAATTCTTATCCGCGAACCCATCGACGTGCAAAATATTCACCACGCGAGCGGTGAGGAAAGAGTTGGAGACCATGAAAGGCGAGGACTTCGCGGAAGCCGCGAATCAAACGCACAAGCTGTTGCTCGTGAATGAAAACGAAAACCCCTCAGGAGGAGGAGGAGGAGGAGGAGGAAGAGATGACGCGACGATGAAGAAGAATACGAAGAAAAACAACAGGAGCAGCGGGTACATAGAGAACGTCAAAGAGAGCATACTCGACGCGTGTAAAGAGGACAATCGAGAACGATTCATCGTCTGCACGCAAGACGGAGCGCTGAAAAAGCAGTTACGAAAGGAAAGCGCGAAAGTACCGATTATTTTCTGCCACGTGAGCGGGTTACAGATGGAACCGCCGGTGGACGCGGACAGTAAGAGCGGGTTTGCAGGACAGACGGAGAAAAACGAAGGCGTTTCGGAGAAAGAGATGCGCGCGTTGTTGACGGAAAGAGAAGGAGGAGAAGAGGAAACGAGGAGCATGTACGACGTGAAAACGAACGTTCGTTATAAGATGAAGAAGACGAAAGGACCGAACCCGCTGTCGAATTTGAAGAAGAAAAAAAGAGGTGGGCCTGATGGTCTGTCTGCGCCGGATGTGTCCACGCCAGGAGGCGGGAAGAAGAAACGGAAAAGACGTTGAGTAGGGACGAAAAACTTTTAGATTTTTAGTACTAGTTATAGCAGTAGAAGCAGCTCAAGTTGGTACCAGAATATTAGTGAATAAATATGTAACAACAACAACAGCAACAACATCATCACCATCATCACCATCATCATCATCATCGTCGTCGTCGTTGTCGTCGTCGTCGTCGTCGTCGTCGACGACGACGACGTCTTTGTCTTTGGTTTGTTTTATTCTTCCGGAACGACTTTGTAATCCATCTGCAGCTTCATCGTGCACACATTTTTCTCCTTACCGTCCGGAGAGTCCAATTCTACGTATTTATAACAGTGTCCGTATAATTTATGCGACCAGTTATCTTCCAACATGTGCGAAACCGCAATCGACGTGCTCGCGATCACGACGTATTTTGGATTTTCCTCGTGTCCTTTTCTCGTCGAAGGAGTTTTTTTGGTGGTTCCTTTTTCGTATCGTTTTCCACCGCTGTTGTTATCACCATCAACCGCGGCGACGACGACGAGGTTCTCCTTCTCCTCTTTCGTTCGCTCCACGTCTAAAACTTCAAAGTGTAAATACTCGCTCGGGTTTCGAATTTCAAACTCTTCGAGCATGTGCAAGTTGCGATAGGCATCTGGTTCGAGAATTTTTCCGTCCGGTAATTCGACTCGCATGATTGGAACGAGATGGCCTTCGCTCGTCCCTAACGCGACGGCGATGTGCGGGTTAAATTCGGACGGGTTTGGGTTTTTCAACTCCACGGACGGGGGAAACTTACGAAATTTCAGGGTTCCCGCGGAAAGAGAGGCGATGGCGACCATGGTTTTGACGACGATGCGATTGATGTGTAAAGTGCGTTTTTTTTTGCGAAAAAATAAAATAAAGCGTTTCGAAAGAAAGGAAAGGAAGAAAAAAGGAAGAACGCAAACGCGAAAAGCGTGGTGGAGCGGAGGGGCGCCGCGGGGCAGATCAGCAGCACACTCATCTTTTCTTACAACGACGCGCGTTCTCACTAAACGGAAATTTTACTCTGTGCCGCGCATGGCGACGGCGACGAAGGCGATGACAAATACCGCGTACGTGATTGCAACGCTCGTCGCTTGCGCCTTCTTGAATGAAAATTTGTGCACGACTGGAACCAAAAACACGTAATACGCGGTGACTGCGATGCCGTATTGCATGAGCATTTTCATTGGCGTCGTGAAATTGATTGGGACCGAAATACCTCTCAATCGGACGATTACGATAGAAATACCGGAACCGACCGCGAGTTGCGTTCCCGGCGAGGCTAAGGAGGCGGTGACCGCCATTTTTGCGTGACCCATTCTGGCGACGGCGAGCATACCGGCCAAATCGCCCGCGCTCGCGCCCCATGCCATTAACGTGCCACCTAAAAGAGATTCTCGAATACCGAAGATGTGACCGAATGCTTGGAACATGAAGACAATTTCGTCGGCTAAAATGTGCATCCAGGCGATGCCGACCGTAAACGCGCAGAAGAGCATAATTGGTGAGGTTTTCGGATCGGCGCCTCGAGTGGGCGTTCTCGCGTGCGCGAGTCTCGCCCAGAACGCGCATATCGCAAATATAGCGTACGCGGAGAATTGTAATTCACCGTGTTGTCCTCGAACGTTGGCGCTTTTGTTCATTTTTTTCTCCAGTAAACTTCTCGCCGTGCCATCGAAGCCGAACAAAACAATGTCCAACATGCCCGTGGCGTATAAGAGGAACAACGGCGCGACAAACGCGATAACAGCGGCGTGCAATGGGCGCACGCGGCCACGGCTAGTAGATGGCATAGTCAACGACACTATAACAACGATCCATCCAGTCAACCACGTCGTTGGATCGTCCGACCATTTCTTCGCTCCGGATTGCATGGACAACCATCTTCGAAAAGAGGAAACGAGGGAAGAAAAATACTGCCCGGAAGAAAAACCATCCGAATGTCTTCGACTTTTAATAGCCGCTCCAACTCCTCTATTGCCCGAATCGCTAATACTGCCGCGTTGCGACCCTTGCGCGAACTTGCTGCTCAAGTTGTGCAGATTTTTGTTCGTCGTTGTTGCGACGCCGCCCCCACCTCTCGGAGAACTTATCGGCGAGTGCACGTACTCATCGTCCGAATCCTCGTCGTCGGTGATTTCATACATTCTGTGTAAATCCACCTGGTCATCGTCGTCTTCCCCGCCACCGTGATGATGACCAACTACTCCGTGTGCCATCTCCATGCTATTATTATTATTGTCCTCCTCGTCGCTCGCGTCTTCCAACACGTGGCTCTTCACCGTCTTCATCCCGCTACTATGTTTACCACTCTGACTACCGTGACCACTCCCGACCCCTTTCCAACTCATTGGAATCAAATCATCCACCCAATGTCTCCCGTAAATCACAAAGCACACGTAAAACGCGTACACACCTAAATACATAAATCCAAACGCGAACGAAATTTGACCGTACGAACACATGGCGTACGAAATCAACAACAACGCGCAGTAGTGTACGCAATCTCTCAAATACGGTACCGCTTCCACGGTAACCCCACTACCACCTGGCGAAAACACCACCGCCAACGCCTTACAAATCGAACAGACGTAAATCCCTGCCCCGACAGATTCGCTCATCGCCAAATTAAAATCCGGTTCCTCGCTGATACACATCGCCGCCAACTGCGTAAAAATGTCCGGCGCCGACCCGCCCAACGCCAACAACGTCGCCCCGGCGACGTCGTCCGGCAGTTTAAACATTTTCGAAATCGTTCGAATAGCGGGCGCAAAGAACACGTCCGCGACAATCGCAATCGCGCTGAACAAAATCCCGGCCCAGACGGCGAGTAAAGGCACTTTCATAAACGCCGGCACGGAGTCGTTGATGTCATCCGTGCAAAAATAAAACGCCAAGTAATCGATCTTCCCGGCTTCGCAGCGTTCGTTCAGTTTCGAGTGCCTGCACGGAGTGCGCGACGCGAACGGGCGACACCCGAGCGCGTAATCATCGTCAAACCTCTCGTCCATTTTTTAATGACTCGGCGAGACGAAAAAAAAAAGTGCTCTGCGCGAAGAACACAAACTCGATTTAGGGTCTTCTCAGTGTTAGAGCCACGACACCGTTACAAAATTCTCTCACTCTTTCTCTCTCTCTCTCTTTCTCTCTCTCTTTCTCTCTTTCTCTCCGCTCTCCAAAAGTCAGATCTGAAAGCGACGAGCGAGAGCGGAGAGATGACAAAAAGCCTTTTTCTCCTCCGGGCGGCTTCCGTCGACGACAACGCCGCGAAAGGGGGGAGGATGCGGAGGCGAAGGCGGAACGCGAAGGTGGTGGTTAGGATGAACGAAGAGAAACAAAAAAGGAATCCATTCCCACTTTCGAATTTTGGGTCGGGATGCGCGAGCAACAATAACGAGAACGGTGAAGACGACGACGAGGACGACGAGAACGATAACAACAACAACAACGACGTCGGGAAACCACGAATCCCAATCGGAGGACGGTTTTTGTGGTCCAACGAAGGGAAATCGATCGGTACGGGTTTGAAAAAACTGCCAGATTTTCGACGAAATATGCTGGAAGAAGGCACGGAGGACGTTTGGTTGAAAGAAATAAAGATGAAGCATTCGATATTGGACGCGTACGGAGAGCGTTGCGTCGTGTATAAAGAAGAGGAGCGAACGGACTTGGACGAAGCCTGTCGAGAGTTATTAAACGCGGTTGCGGAGTTGTTGACGGAACAGTATCCAGAAAGGTACGCGATAACAGAGAAGAACGAGGACGGGAGCCGAATGATTTCAATACCAAAGCTCGATAACTACACGGCTTCTTTAGAACCGAAGTCGGGAAAGGAGGCATTGATCACCGCCGCGCGATTGAGCACGAACGAGTTTTGTATAATGCGAAGAAGCAGAAACGGCGGAGAAGAAGCACAAAGTGAGAAACAGGAAAACGGTGGAGATTTCTTCGCCAGAGAACCTTCGGAGCACGAATTCGTCGCCGGCGTGGTGTGCTTTTCCTTCGACCCAAAGAAACGCGAAGGGAAGAACTTATCGCAGCTGCACAAACCGGTGCCGAACTACGAGGAGAAAATTGAAATGGCGACGAGGCGCGTGTTTGATAACTTGTTAAGGAAGATGGACGAGGACGGAGGACAGCCATTGTTTCGCGCAAATTGGGCGATACAGAATAGCAGCGATTTAATTAGCACCGATTTAGATTGGCATCCGACGAATGTTAAAATCGGTGGTGTGATGAATAGAAAACATTTAGTGGAGGAAAGTTCGACCAATTCTTTCGGCGACATCGACGCGATGCACACGGGATATATGGACCCGACGCAAGGTATGCCGAAAAATGTTCGCGAGGTTGGGAGTAAAATGTTTACGCGCGTAGAATACGAAACGATATCGAAACTAAAAACGAATGGGTTTTCATTGTTTACGGTGAAGACGTATTTAGAACCGTTAGAAAATTTTTCGGCGCCGGAAGCCGCGGAGTCGCTGTTCGTCGCCATCACCGAAGCGAGCGAAAGCGAGTTGAAGTACAAATCGCTCGAAAACGCCAACTTGAAGAATCTGATATTAGAATATTTGGTTGCGAATTTGCCAAAAGTCCAGTCGTCTTCATCGTCGTCGTCATCTTCTTCTTTATCATCGACGACAGTATCGTCAAACGTTCTCAAATGTCCCATGGGTTTTTCCACGCCGAAGATTAAAGAAGAAAGAGAAGAAGACGCGCGGACGACACAACCACACGATTTCACTCCGTGGACGTCATTCGATAAAGCAATCGAGGATGCCTCCCCTATTCCACCTTCGTACTACACGAGTGAGAAATTGGCGCAGCGTGAACGCGCCACGGTCTTTTCGCCAGAGAAGGATTGGGTTTGCATCGGGCACGTTTCGGATGCGCCAAGCGTGAACGATTATTTTACAACCACTGTGTTTTCCGATGAAAGCGAAAACGCCGCCGCCGCCGCTGTAGAAATAGTATGCGTGCGAACGGAAGAGAATACGTTTAAAGCGTACGAAAACGTGTGCCAACACCATTTCGCGAAGGTTGCTGATAAGAAACGAGGCACGTGCACAGCGAAAGCAAACTCGTGCGCGGCGGCGTTGCAATGTCCGTATCACGGATTCACGTATGATGTATCAAATGAAGGAAATGGGAAGCTCATCTCGGCGACTCGAATGAAAGGCATGGAAGAGCGAACGGAAAAGATTAAACTCAAAGGCGGTTACGTGTGCGAAACGTTCGGTCCGTTTGTGTTTCTAAAGAAAGATGAGAGTTCGTCGTCGTCGTCGTCGTCGTCTTTGCGAACGTTTTTAGGCGCAGATTTTGCCAGTCGAGTCGAAGAAGCTGATATCAACGTCTCCGATCGCGAGTCTTTTCGTCACGTCGCTCGCGAAACGTTTGAAGTTGAATCGAATTGGAAAGTTTTCATAGATAACTATCTCGATGGAGGTTTCCACGTCCCTTTCGCACATAAAGCGCTGGTCAAAGAAGGTTGCGACATGAGCAAATATAACATCACGCTCTTCGATAATATGAACTCGATTCAATCCGTGGACGTTAGAAAAGAAGAGAACACCAACTCTCGCCTCGGTTTAGGCTCAGCGACCTACGCGTTTGCCTTTCCGAACGTCTGTCTCAACAGATACGGACGTTGGCTGGATACCAACGTGGCGTTCCCAAATCCTGCAGACCCAAATAAGTGCGTCGTCGAATTCAACTGGTACATCGATAACACCAACCACGACGAGGACGACGACGAAGAGTTATTCATAAAGCAAAGTCTCCTCGCCTCTCGCGTCGTCCAAGACGAAGACGAAAATCTGTGCGCCTCCGTACAAAAAGGGCTCCGCTCCAAAGTCGCCTCTTCTTCTTCTTCTTCTTCATCCCGAAGCGGCAGCGGTGGCGACGAAGATCGAGAAGAAGGGTTATACTCCCCTGAATGCGAATCAATCATGTTTGCATTTCACAAGAGATATTATCGCGCCGTCCTCCTCCCGGGCGAATAAAAGAAACGACCGGTTGTAAATATTCTACTTGTGTATATTTTTTTGCCTGACCTTTTTTTTTTGACCTCATTTTTAGTACAAAGTGACACACACACACGCACACCACACACGCACACAATGTTGGTGTTCAAGAAACCTCTTCTCTTACTCCTGATGATGCTTTCCATCGCGCACTTCGCGGGCTTTCTCTCGTCGTCGTCCTCGACGACGTCGACGTCCAAAATCGTTGCTTTCGCGCAAGCCGAAGACGGCGAGGAAACGACGCCGTCGTTTGGGGATGATGAACGCGAGGAAGACGACGACGAGGACGAGGACGACGACGACGACGACGAAGATCCCCCATCAAACGATAACCCGGACGAGATCGATCCGTACCCCGAGATCGAAGACGACGAGGACTCGAAAATCTGGCCGCCGCCGATGCCAGAAGTACGACACTTGAAGCAATATAAAGTAAGAATGTTGAAGGAGTTCTTAGACTTGAGAGGGACGACGTGCGAAGCGTGCGCGGAGAAGGACGATTGGATTCGACGGGTCGTCGACACGTGGGAGTGGCCGAAGAAAGAAGTTAACGTCGCGAATACTGAAGATGAGGAAGATGTGGGAAATGAGGGGAGACGTCCGTACTCGGGAGACGAGATGACGCCGGAGGAGGAAGTCGCGGAAGAGGCGGCGAGAATGAAGAGAATGATGGACGAGTTGAACGGCGGTAAGTCAAAAGATTACACCGGGATGGATCCGAACAGAGTAAGGCTGTTGAAAAAATTGCAATCGAAAGGGTTGAGCTTTATGGGTGGCGAGAACATGGACATCGAACAGTTGGAGCAGTTGGCGAACGCGATGGATGGGATCAACAGTAACAATGGTGGCGATCTTTAAATTGTACCTGTGTAAAAACAAGTGCTTCAATGTTTTATGGTACACGAGTTTTTGATTTTATTTGACCTGTTCATCGCACTCCCTCCTTACTTCTTCGATGACGTGTTTCAACTCGGCGAAGTTCATCAAAGCGCCTTCGGCTTCGTCCTCTTGAAGGACGCCGGTATCTTTCGATTTTGCAGCTAATTTTTCGCCAATTTCGATAATCTCCAACGAATCGTCCAATTCATTCGCGCCGTAATGCGCGTAGGCCAACAAATACCAGACGTCGACGATGCCGTCGCGCTCTTCTAAGAGCTCTTCGAGAATTTCAATCGCGAGCGCGGCGGAGGTGTCGATTTCCAACAACAATTTGGCGGTTTCGAATCGAAACTCAAAACTTACCTCGTAGTCTTGGAATCTCGGCGTGTATTCTTCATCGTCGTCGTCGTCTTTTTCTTCTTTTTCTTCTTTCTCCACGTCGTCCTCCGACGAGGATGCGTAATCTTTCGCTCCTGGCGCCGGTCTCTTTCGTTCGTAAATATCTCTCTCTTTCTTCGTCTCTTGGACCAACTGCATCGGCTTCCTCCACTTGGCGATGCTTTCTCTCAAATATTTCAAAGCCTCGTCCTTCTTCCCTTGCTCATTTCGCAAACACGCCAGCACTTGCATCGGCTCCGCGCTTTCTTTATCCGATTGTTGCGCTCTTTTGAGTAATTCCTCCACGGCTTTTGCCGTCTCGTCATCCACCGCGTTATCGCCGTCCATCCCGTCTTCTTCGTCTCGACATCCCAAAATCTGTTCCGCCAACGCGCAACACGCCGAACAGTGCCTATCCGCCACCGACGCGTCCCCTTTTTTCATTTGTTCTTCCAACAAATCTAACCCTTTCTTTGTGCACGCCGTTGCCGCTTTCCCGTCGTCCAACAACTGCCCGAGATACATAAACTTCTCGTACCCGCTGTCCGGATTCGCCTTCGCCGCGTCTCTCAACGCGTCCAGCGCTTCTTCTTGGTCCCCGTACTCGGCTAACGCGTACGCGTACGTTTCCAACGCATCCACGTTCGTTGAATTCTTCTTACAAATATCTTTCAATTCCAACAAACCCTGTTCGATGCGATCGTACGAGATGTGCGTCAACGCGGATTCAATTTGTGTTTCTAACGCCCGCGCGGTTGAACTTTTACCGTTTGTGTTTTTGTTCGTCGCATTTTTATCACCACTCATTCCTCCTTTCATCCCCGTCTTCTTATAATTCGCACTCTTCCCTCCGGATTTCCCATCCCGAGGCGACTTCTTCTTCTTGCTTTTCCCGTTCGCGCCGCCCATGATTGATGACTGATGCGCTCTTCTCTCTCTCTTTCTCTCTCAATTGGAGAAGAGAGAAATCGATTTTTGGAACTCGAGAGAAATTCGCCGCCAACGAAGAAGAGAGAGAGATTGATTACTGTACACGAACGCACTTGAAAACTTTGGGAAAAAAAAGGCCGACTTAAAAAAACGCGTTCCTTTCTCTCTCTCTCTCTCTCTGTTCTTCTCTCTCTTTCAAAGGCGGAGAGAAAGAATGAATCAACGACAACAACAACAACAACAACAGCACTTACTATAGAAAAGTATTATGGGGGAGAGAGATTCTTTTTCTTCTTTTTTCTCCTTTTTTTGCTTTTTTTGCAAAAGTCGTTGGAACTCCGAACAAACAACAACTCATTTGTGTTTTCGTGTGTCTGTCGTCTGCTCTTGTTTTTTTTTTTTGAGCCAACAAAAAACACCAACGAAACAATTTACACACGAACCAAAA